>Ga0209025_1001601_pt1 | contig 28488 bp, 8 predicted proteins | sample AraplaMF_Col_mLB_FD_184256 | JGI IMG/M metagenome (GOLD analysis project Ga0209025, IMG submission 184256) | Arabidopsis root microbial communities from the University of North Carolina, USA - plate scrape MF_Col_mLB (SPAdes) (version 2) | ecosystem: Host-associated > Plants > Roots > Endosphere ... | reverse complement strand
ACTGTGCGTTGAACGTTCTCTCGAAATGATTGTAGGTATTTTAGGGATTTTGAAGGCTGGTGGAGCTTATGTTCCACTTGATCCAACATATCCAGAGCAGCGACTTCAATATATTTTAGAGGATGCTAGCATTCAGTTATTCTTAACGCAAGAAAGTTTAAAAGAATTGAAATGGTTACCAGAAAATATTAAATTGATTTGCCTGGATCGTGAACGAGCTGAGATTGGGCAAGAAAGTAAGTCCTTGCCAGTTTCTGATGTAAGTTCCCAAAATCTAGCTTACGTAATCTATACTTCGGGATCAACAGGGAATCCAAAGGGCGTTATGATAGAGCATCACAATGTCATTCGTTTATTTAAATCAACAGACTGTTGGTATCAGTTTAATGAAAAAGATACGTGGACGCTTTTTCATTCTTATGCATTTGATTTCTCAGTATGGGAAATTTGGGGAGCATTATTATATGGTGGGAAATTAGTTGTTGTTCCGTACTGGATTAGTCGATCGCCTAAGGATTTTTATCAATTATTGGTAGAGGAAGAAGTCACAGTTCTAAATCAAACACCTTCCGCATTTCGACAATTAATACAAGTGTGTGAACAAGAAGATGAGAATAAAAACTTGCAGCTGCGTTATGTGATATTTGGTGGAGAGGCATTAGAAGCTATTAGCTTGTTACCTTGGTTTCAAAGGTATGGGGAGAAAGAACCGCAGTTAATTAATATGTATGGAATTACAGAAACTACCGTTCATGTTACATATTATCCAATTACTCAAGATGATGTGCAGCATGCTTCAAGAAGTAATATCGGAAAGCGGATTCCAGATTTAGAAGTGTATATACTAGACGCCTATCAACAGCCTGTACCTATAGGTGTAGATGGTGAGCTTTATATTGGCGGGTCAGGGCTTGCACGTGGGTATTTAAATAGACCTGAATTAACTGCAGAGCGCTTTATACCTCATCCATTTAGTAGTGATCCGAAAGCAAGATTATATCGGACAGGAGACTTAGCGAGGTATTTACCGGATGGGAATCTTGATTATCGTGGAAGAATTGATCATCAGGTTAAAATACGTGGCTTCCGAATTGAGATTGGGGAGATTGAGTCTACTTTACATGCACATGCATCTATAAAGGAGGCTGTTGTGATTGTTCGAGAAGATCAACCAGGTGATAAACGATTAGTAGCATATGTTGTAGGAGATGGAAAAGTAGGTGAGTGGAGAGAGTATCTTAAAGCGAAATTACCAAGCTATATGGTTCCTTCAGGGTTTGTGACGATGGAGGCCATTCCACTAACTGCTAACGGTAAAGTTGATTGTGAGGCCTTACCTATGCCGGAGGAAAACCAGATTAACATTGAATGTGTTGTCCCTCGAAATAGTAACGAAAAGATACTGGTTACCATTTGGAAGCAAGCATTAGGTGTTAAAAAGGTGGGAATCTATGATAACTTCTTTGAAATTGGTGGCGACTCGATTCTCAGTATTCAAATCATATCTCAAGCCAGTCAAGTGGGATTAAAACTTACTCCAAAGCAAATGTTTGAATGTCCGACCATTTCCGAGTTGGCACAAGTGGCTATAGAAACTCAGGGAGTAGAAGCGGAGCAGGGAATTGTGACAGGAGATGTGCCTCTTACTCCAATTCAGTATTGGTTCTTCGAGCAAGAACATCCACGTTCGGAGCATTGGAATCAATCGATGCTTTTAAGAGTGAAAGAGAGATTGGACATGAAGTTACTAGAGGGATCCATATTAAACTTACTGAAACATCATGATGCTTTACGTTTCCGGTACGAACAGTTAACAAATGGAACGTGGAGGCAGAGAAATGAAGGGACTGATGAGCAGTCTGTACTTCGTGTGGTAAAAAGGAACAATGCTAATGAACAAGTGTGGAATAAAGTAATACAAGAAGAAATGAACATTACTCAAGCTAGTTTCAATTTAGTTACAGGTCCGTTAATGGGAGTAGTTTACTTCGAGGATACCTTGAATGGAAATGATCGATTATTCTGGGTTATTCATCATTTAGTAGTAGATGGAGTATCGTGGAGAATTCTATTGGAAGATTTACAGGCGGTATATAACCAGATGAAACAAGGTCAAAGAGTTCGCTTACCTGCGAAAAGTACATCTTTTAAAGAGTGGTCGGAACGACTACAGGCATACAGTGATTCTGGTATTTCAAAAGAAGTACAAGATTATTGGAATGAACGGGTAGAAAAAGAAACGATGAAGATTCCAATGGACTACCCGAGACAAGAAACAACGGAAGAATCGGTTGATCAAGTGACGAGGACTTTAGGAGTAGAAGAAACCCATGCGTTGTTACAAGAAGTTCCAGTGACTCATAAGACAAGGATTAATGAGGTACTATTGACGGCATTAGGACAAGCTATCGTTGATTGTACAAATCAGCAAACCGTTTCCATTCATCTAGAAGGACACGGGAGAGAAGAGATGGTTGAAGGTATGGATCTATCACGGACAGTGGGCTGGTTCACGAGTATTTATCCTGTTCATTTGAACTTTCAAGGAACTAAAACACCTATTGAAGGATTAAAGGCTGTAAAAGATCAATTGCGTCAAATTCCGAATCGCGGAGTTGATTATGGTATTTTGCGTTACTTGAAAAAAGGATTACTTCCATTTTATCAGCAAAAGCCTTCAATAAGCTTTAACTATTTGGGCCAATTTGATCAAGTGTTTTCAAAGGAATCTTTGTTTATGCAAGAGGTAGGGTTTACATTTTTAGATCATGCTCCAGATTCCAAGCCATCGCATCTAATTGATGTTATCGGTATGGTAAAAGATGAGAAGTTCCATTTTGTTTGGATGTATAGTAGAGAACAGTTTTCTAGATTAAAAATTCAAGCGATAGCAGATGGTATGTTGAGGCATCTTCGTCAACTTATAAATAAACCAACAACAGAGTCTGCTTTTACAGTATCAGATTTTGCTGATGCGGAGGATCTTACGGAAGAAAGCTTGAGCAAAGTATTACTTAAATTAACAAAGAAGAGGGTGTAAAGATGGGAGACGTTATAGATATATATGGATTATCACCTTTGCAAAAGGGAATATTGTTTCATACTTTATACGATCAAGATGATGAACATTCTTTTTCCTACATTGTACAAGTAGGCTTCTTGCTCGGGGGGCAATTGGATGTTGCTACTTTTGAAAAGGCTTGGGAATATGTTATTCATCGACATGAAGTTCTACGTTCAGTATTTGTGTGGGAGGAAGTAGAAAAACCTCTGCAAGCAGTTTACCAACGTCTTCCTTTTACTATTCATCAAGAGGATTGGAGTGCCCATTCGCATGAGGAGATGGAGAAGAAATTACACCAGTTTTTGACTGCAGATCGTAGAAAAGGATTTTCATTGGATGAAGCACCGTTGATGAGAGTCACTACGATTAAAGAAGCAGAAGAGGAAACGAGAATCATTTGGACACATCATCATATTTTGCTAGATGGGTGGAGTGTGTCATTGGTCTTTAGTGAAGTGATGGAAGTTTATCTCAAGATGATAAAGGGAGAATTGTTGAACCTTCCTAAATCTCTTCCTTATAAAAAATATATCCAGTGGATAAATAAACAAGATCAAAGTCAAGCAGAGGAATTTTGGACAGAAGAATTAAAGGGGTTTTATGCACCTACGCCATTAGCGATGGAAAGGAAGGATCAAGAACAGGAGAAGGGCTATGGAGAGTGTGTTTATCAGGTATCTGAGGAACTCACTGAGAATTTACAAGAGTGGGTACGAAATAGTCGATTAACATTGAATACGTTAGTACAAGGCGCATGGGCCTATTTGATGAGTAGGTATAGCGGGGAAAGTGACATCGTATTTGGCGTAACTAGCTCTGGACGTCCTACTGATTTGATAGGGGCAGAGAATATGGTAGGTCTATTTATTAACACATTACCTACTAGAATTCGATTAACGGATGATACATCAGTAGTAGATTGGCTTCGTAAAATACAGATGAAAGAAATGGAACGAAGACAATATGAGTATAATTCGTTGGTTGATATTCAAGGGTGGAGTGAGGTTCCGCGGAATAGCTCCTTATTTCATACCTTGTATGTGTTTGAAAATTATCCAATTCAAGGTGAGAGAAATGATGATTTAAGATTACTAGATGTTAAAAGCGCGGAACAAACAAATTATCCTTTAACACTCATTGTAATGCCCGGTAAAAAAATTACTTTAAAGTTGATGTATGATCGAAGCTATTTTAATGAAGAAACAATAAATCGGATTCAGGGTCACTTATTGCAAACATTAGTTCAGATGACAAAGAGCCTAGATTCAAAGCTCTCCGAAATTACTCATTTAACAATGGAAGAGCAGACACAGTTACTAGAGGAATGGAATAATACTCAAGTAAAATATTCAGCTGAGGGCATGATTCATACGGCATTTGAGGAGCAAGTTAAGAAAACGCCAGGAGCAATCGCAGCTATTTACGAAAATGAACAAATTACCTATAGAGAGTTGGATGAGCGTGCTAATCAGTTAGCACATTATTTACAAAAGCGTAGTGTAGGTCCAGAATCTCTTGTCGGAGTATATATGGAACGTTCATTACAAATGATGATAGCGTTATTAGGTATTCTAAAATCAGGAGGGGCATATGTTCCACTTGATCCTACTTATCCAGAGAGTCGGCTTCGTTATATATTAGAGGATGCTGGAATTGAAGTACTAGTGACGGAAGAGAATTCAGAAAATTTATATATATCTGAAGGCGTTGAAACGATTTGTATGAATCAGGATTATACTGCAATTGAAAAAGAAGAATCAACCCCATGTATAAGTGGTGTAACAGGAAGAAGTTTAGCGTATGTTATGTATACCTCAGGATCTACAGGGAATCCAAAGGGAGTGATGATTGAGCATCATTCAGTAATTAATTATCTAGAATGGATGCAACATCAATATCCACTTTCTGAAAAGGATGTGGTCTTGCAGAAAACGCCATTCTCATTTGACGTATCTGTTTGGGAGTTATTTTGGGGTATTCACGTGGGAGCAGGTGTATCTTTCCTGCCTCCAGGTGGAGAAAAAGATCCTTCCATTATAGCTGAAGTGATTGAAAAACATCAGGTTACTATTGTTCAATTTGTACCTTCGATGTTATCTGTTTTCTTAGATCACTTCAATCATATTGAATTGAACATGAATTGTTCGTCCGTACGTCATGTGTTTTCTGGTGGGGAAGAACTAAGCTCAGGGTTGGTTAGACGATTTCAACAGCAATGGAATCATAGCGGACAAGTAAAATTAACCAACTTTTATGGACCAACTGAAGCCACTATTTATGTAAATGCATTTGACTTGCAACCTAATCAAGAATTTGTTTCTATTGGGCAGCCGATACAGAACACGCAATTATATGTATTAGACCAAAATCAACGCTTGCAATCAATAGGGGTAGAAGGTGAGTTATATATTGGTGGTGCCGGCTTAGCGCGTGGATATTTAAATCGTCCGACTCTCACTGCCGAAAAATTCATTTCGCATCCATTTCGATTGGGAGATCGACTATATCGAACAGGAGATTCAGTAAGATATCTAACTGATGGAAATTTAGAATTTATAGGGAGAATGGACCATCAAGTAAAAATGCGTGGTTTTCGGATTGAACTAGGAGAAATTGAAGCGACTTTAGAAAAATGTTCGTTTATTAAAGAGGCTGTCGTATTAGTTAGAGAAGATCGTCCGGGCGATCAGCGATTGGTGGCATATGTGATAAGCAATGGAAATACCCGAAAGTGGCGAGAGTATCTACAAAACCAATTGCCAAATCACATGATTCCAGCGCACCTTGTAGAGTTAGAACAGTTCCCGCTTACTCCGAATGGGAAAATCAATCGAAAGGCCTTACCAGCACCTGATGAGCGACCTATAGGGAATTTAAATGTTCTACCTCGGACGCCTTCGGAAGAGCTTATTGCCTCGGTTTGGAGTCAAGTGTTAGGAACAGAAAATATCGGTATTCAGGATTCCTTCTTTGAACGGGGTGGGCACTCACTACTCGCTACTCAAATCGTCTCTCGATTACAAGAATTGTTCCAGATTAAAATCCCGCTACGTGAACTTTTCAAGCACGATACAGTGGAAGCATTAGCGAAACGAGTAAATCAGTTGCGCAAAGAAGATAAAAAGCGAGAGGTTCCATCCCTTGTACCTATGATGCGGGAAGAATTTATTCCACTTTCCTATGCACAGAAACGCCTATGGTTTATTGATCAATTAATGCCAAATAGTGCGATGTACAATATTCATGCAGCGTGTCGTTTAACAGGAAAATGGTCAATTGAAGCATTGGAGGCCGGATGGAATCAGTTGTTGAAACGTCATGAATCATTACGGACGATAATTCTAGAACAAGAGGGTGAACCTTTTCAACAGGTTCAATCTCATGTATTCAGACCCATCCCTCAAACGGATCTAACAGACCTCTCTTCGGAAGATAGGGAAAGAGAAATGAAACGGCTCATTCAAAACGAAGCGGAGGAGCCATTTCACTTTGGACAAGGTCCTCTGATTCGAACACGAATATTGAAAGTGGACAGGGAAGAATGGATTCTCCTTTGTACGATGCATCATATTATTTCGGATGGGTGGTCAATGGGAATCTTACTTGAAGAATGGATGGCTTTTTATGAAGGAGCACTAAGTGGAAAACCGGCGGAACTGAAGGAGTTATCTGTCCAATATGCAGACTTTGTCATGTGGCAGAAGGCATGGCAAAATGAAGAGAATTTGGATCAGCACCTCCAATATTGGAAGGAAGAATTGTCTGGGGAGCTACCGGTTTTACAATTACCGATGGATCGTCCTCGACCTGCGGTTCAAACCCACCGTGGTGCGAGTCAGTCCTTATTAGTGGCGAATTCCCTACTGGAAAAGCTCAAAGATTTAAGTCTGCAAGAAGGATCCACTTTATTTATGACCTTGATGGCAGCGTATCAGAGCTTCCTTTCTCGTTATTCAGGACAAGACGACATCTTGGTTGGGAGCCCAATTGCAAATCGAAATGTTAAAGAGATTGAAGGATTAATAGGTTTCTTTGCAAATACGTTGGTTTATCGAGCTGATTTCAGTGGAAATCCGACGTTCCAAGACCTTTTGTCGCAGGTACGAAAAAAAGCACTAAAAGCATACGAGTATCAGGACATTCCATTTGAGAAAGTGGTTGAATCCGTAAAACCGGAACGGAATACAAGTCATTCACCGATATTTCAAACTATGTTTACTTTACAGAATACGAAACAAGAGTTTCCTCAGCTATCTGAAAGACACATGGAACTCATGGGAAGTCATGCTTCTGTTGCGAAATTTGATTTGAGTTTATTTGCTTCTGAGACGGAAGAAGGATTATCACTAACCTTTGAATATAATACTGATTTGTTTAATGATACAACCATTGAACGTATGGCAAGTCATTTTGAACATTGGTTATATCAAATTGTATCTTATCCAAAAGATTTATTATCGGAAATGAATATGTTATCGAAAGCAGAATATAAGCAACTACTAGAGGAATGGAATGAAACAGGTGTTGTAGATATACGAGAAAGTACGATTCATACATTGTTTGAAGAACAAGTGAAACAAACACCAGAAGCAATTGCAGCAGTGTGCGAAGATGAAGAACTAACATATCGAGAATTGGACGAACGCTCGAATCAGCTAGCACATTATCTACAGAAAAATGGTGTAGGATGCGAGTCATTGGTTGGGATTTGCGTTACACGTTCATCCGAGATGATTGTCGGCCTCTTAGGAATCATGAAGGCAGGAGGAGCATATGTCCCAATTGATCCAGCGTATCCGGAAAGTCGATTGCAATATATTTTAGAGGATGCTCATATAAAGGTACTGGTGACACAGGAAAAGTTACAGCAAAAAATGGTTTTACCTAAATCTGTTGACGTAATTTGTATTGATCGTGATCGAGCAGAAATAGAACAAGAAGTAACTACGGTGTGTACAAGTGGAGTGACGAGCAATAACTTAGCCTATATCATCTATACTTCAGGTTCCACTGGAAATCCAAAGGGAGTAATGATTGAGCACAGAAATACAGTAACAATGATTCATTGGGCGCATCACACATATTCCCGAAAAGATTTAACAGCAGTGTTGGCTTCAACTTCGCTATCCTTTGATTTATCCGTATTTGAAGTGTTTGTTCCCTTGACAATGGGTGGTAAGGTGATTGTCGCTGAAAATGCTCTACACCTAGACAGGCTGTTTACCAAGGGTGTGACTCTGGTCAATACTGTGCCATCAGCAGCAAAGGAACTGGTTCGAGCAAATACAATCCCTTCTTCGGTAAAGGTGATGAATTTGGCTGGAGAACCATTGCCACATGCACTTGTTCAAGACTTATACGAGAGAAGTCCGATTGAAAAGGTGTACAACCTATACGGGCCATCCGAAGATACTACGTATTCCACATATATGGAATTAGAAAAGGGTGGCATGCATAGGGTACCACCAATTGGTAAACCAGTCTTTAATACGGAAGTATATGTACTGAGCGCGGAACAAAAATTGGTTCCAATTGGTGTAGTCGGTGAACTTTACATTGGTGGATCAGGATTAGCACGTGGATATTTAAACCGCCCTGACTTAACAAAAGAGCGTTTTATACCGCATCCGTTTAAAGATGGAGAGCGAGTATACCGGACTGGAGATCTAGTAAGGTATCTGCCGGATGGGAATTTGGAGTATCTTGGCCGAATCGATCATCAGGTGAAAATTCGTGGGTTCCGGATTGAACTAGGAGAAATTGAAGCGACCTTACAAAAGCATGCATTAGTTAACGAAGTCATTGTGATGGTGCGGGAAGATTATCCTGGTGATCCACGTTTGGTTGCTTATGTTGTGGGAGATGGGGATGCTCATACGTGGCGTGATTATCTCAAGGCCCAGTTACCACATTACATGGTTCCAGCCTATTTTGTCGGATTGAACGCATTTCCACTCACCCCAAATGGGAAAATTGATAGGAAGGCCTTACCAGTACCAGAGAGACAGGAGATAGCGAGTGGTTATATTGCCCCTTGTACGTCTACGGAAAAAACAATCGTTTCAATATGGCATCAAGTTTTAGGTGTAGAAAATATTGGAATCCAGGATTCGTTTTTTGAAATCGGTGGCCATTCATTACTTGCTACACAAGCTGTTTCCAATCTTAAAGAGGCTTTTGGAATCGAGTTACCACTGCATGATTTATTTACGTTTCATACGGTGCAGCAATTGGCAGAACAGATTGATCAATTGCTCTATAACAAAAATCAAGAAATGCAGAATGATAGTAAGGAGAATGTAAGTCTTCAAGACTATATTCAAAAAGAAGCAGAAGTGAGTAATGATGAAGAATTACTTGAACTTCTTAAGCAATTGGAAGAGCTATCAGAGGAAGAAGCACAAGGGATATTCGAGAGTAATTTGGTTGAGGAAGGGGTAAAAAAATGAGAAGTGATTTACTTGCAAAGCTGAGTTCGCTTTCTCCTGAGAAGAGAGCTTGGCTTCAGAAGAAAATGCAAAAAAAGGAGAATAAAGAAGCACTCCCATTGTCTTATGCACAACAACGTTTGTGGTTTATGGACAGATTTAACCCAAACAGTTCTTTATATAATATTCCAACGGTATGGCGTCTAAAAGGAAATTGGATTCCTGAAGCATTAGAAAAGGGATTCAATCGACTCATTGAACGTCATGAATCATTACGAACCGTTTTTAAAGAAGTAGGAGAACAACCTGTACAACATATTGTCGATTTCCTTCCTAGCACATTACCTGTAAGGGATTACTCTCACCTTCCTCTAGAAGTAAAAGAAAAAGAGGTAGATAGTTTAATTGCGAGAGAAGCACAAGAACCATTTGATTTAATGAATGGCCCTTTAATTCGTAATCAGCTTGTTCAATTAGGAAAGGATGAATGGTTATTACTGTGTACGATGCATCATATTATTTCTGATGCTTGGTCCATCGGTATATTCATGAATGAATTACTTGCTTTCTATGAAGAAGAGACGGGCGGGCATCCTGCTAAATTAAATTCACTATCCATTCAATATGCAGACTTTGCGAAGTGGCAAAAGGAGTGGTTGCAAGGTGATGTGTTAAATCGTCAACTTACGTATTGGCAGGAAGAATTGTCTGGGGACCTTCCTATATTACAACTGCCAGTGGACCGACCTCGACCGGTTACGCAAACTTACGCTGGGGATACGCATCACGTGATTTTTCCTTATAGATTACTCAATCAATTAAAGGATATAAGTCGACAAGAAGGATCTACCTTATTTATGACTTTAATGGCTGCATACCAGAGCTTTCTTGCTCGTTATACGGGGCAAAAAGATATTCTAGTCGGAAGTCCGATTGCAAATCGGAATCATAAGGGAGTAGAAGGATTAATCGGTTTCTTTGTTAATACGTTGGTTTACCGATCAGATTTGAGTGGCACTCCTACTTTTCGGGAGATTTTGAATCAAACAAAGGAAAAGGCGTTAAAAGCTTACGAATATCAAGATATACCATTTGAAAAAGTGGTAGAATCTGTGCAACCTGAACGAAGTATGAGTCATTCTCCTATCTTTCAGACCATGTTTACACTACAGAATATAAAACAAGAACGACTAGATTTGCCTGGTAGAAGTATCGAAATGGTAGAAAGTAATATGTCTATTGCAAAATTTGATTTGAGTTTAACTGCCTACGAAGTGGAAGAAGGCCTATTTGTCTCATTTGAATACAACACGGATTTATTTGATAGTAGTACCGTTGCACGTATGGCAGGCCATTTTGAGAACTGGTTAAATGAAATCGCGTATCATCCAGATGAATCATATACAAAGCTGTCAATGTTATCGGACACTGAGCAGAAAAAACTCCTAGAGGAATGGAATGATACGGACGTAGTTTATGGTCATGATTGTATGATTCATGAGCTATTTGAGCAGCAAGTTGCACGTACACCTGATGCAGTGGCGGTAGTTTATGAGGGTGGAAAGCTGACGTATCAAGAACTCAATGAAAAATCGAACCAAGTGGCACATTATCTACAAAAACGAGGTATAGGACCTGAATCATTGGTCGGTATATGTGTTGAACGTTCTCCTGATATGATTATTGGTCTCTTTGGGATTTTGAAAGCAGGTGGGGCTTATGTCCCACTGGACCCAAGTTATCCCGAAAACCGCTTGAGATACATTTTGGAGAATTCACAAATTCAAGTGTTGTTAACAAAAGAGGCACTACAGGACTGGTTACCTAAAGATATCCAAGCAATTTGTTTAGACCGGGATCAGGTAATGATTTCTAAAGAGAGTAATTTGGCTCCGGTGAGTGAAGTGACAGCAAATAACTTAGCCTATATCATATACACTTCGGGTTCAACAGGGAATCCAAAGGGAGTAATGATTGAACATCACTCGGTAATCAACCGCCTACAGTGGATGCAGAAAAAATACCCATTATCTGAGGAGGATGCAATTTTACAAAAGACACCTTTTTCGTTTGATGTTTCTGTCTGGGAATTATTTTGGTGGTCATTTGTAGGAGCACGTGTTTGTTTACTTCCACCTGGAGGTGAGAAAGATCCTGCGATGATTGAGGAGTATATCGAACGATATCGCGTGACCACGATGCACTTTGTTCCGTCGATGTTATCTACTTTCTTGGATTATATGGAACAATATAAATCGAAAAGAGATGTATCGTCATTAAATCAGGTTTTTACTAGTGGAGAAGCATTAAACACTGAACAGGTTCGCCGGTTTAAGGGGGTATTTTACGATGTTCAGCAAACGAAGTTAATTAACTTGTATGGCCCTACCGAAGCGACTGTGGATGTGACTTATTATGATTGTGATTTAGAAAAAGAACCAATGCTTATTCCAATTGGTCGTTCAATTGATAATACTGAGTTGTATGTATTGGATCAACATCAACAGTTGGTACCGATTGGTGTGGCGGGGGAACTTTACCTTGGTGGAGTAGGCTTGGCGCGTGGCTACTTCAATCGATCAGATTTAACTACTGAACGTTTTATTCCGCATCCCTTTAAAGAAGGGGAACGATTATATCGAACGGGTGACCTAGTGAGATATATGAATGATGGTAACTTGGAGTATATTGGAAGAATAGATAACCAAGTCAAAATCAGAGGGTTCCGAATTGAACTGGGAGAAATCGAAGCAGCTTTACATGATCACTTATCTGTAAAAGAGGCTGTCGTGTTGGTGAAGGAAGATCAACCAGGAGATAAGCAGTTAGTAGCTTATGTAGTGGGTGAAGGGGATACTGGAGAGTGGCGTGAATATCTCAAGAAGCAACTGCCACATTATATGGTTCCGGCATACTTTTTCAAAATTGAAGGGATGCCACTCACTCCAAATGGTAAGGTGAATCGGAAAGCCTTACTGGAATTGGAAGCGCAGTTCATAAGTGAAGATATTACTTCATCACGAACACCAGTGGAGGAGCTCATCGTCTCCGCATGGAGCCAAGTGTTAGGTATAAAAAATATTAGTGTTCAGGATTCCTTTTTTGAAATCGGTGGTCACTCGCTACTAGCTACTCAAGTAGTGTCACGTTTACAGGAAATCTTTCAGATCGAATTACCGGTACGTGAACTATTTGAGTATGCAACGGTGGAGTCACTGGCAAAGCGATTAGATCAGTTACGTAAAGGAGATAGAAAACGAGAGATTCCGCCACTAATGCCGATGAAACGAGGGGAAACTATCCCACTATCTTACGCCCAACAGCGCTTATGGTTTATTGATCAATTTACACCTAATAGTGCTCTTTACAATATGCCAATGGTATGCCGCCTTACAGGGAGTTGGCTGCCTGAGGCACTAGAAACGGGATGGAATCAACTATTAGAGCGTCATGAATCATTGCGGACGGTCTTTCATGAAGTGAACGGTCAACCAGTACAGCAAATTGAACCGTATGCTTTTCAATCAATTCAGAAAACGGATTTAACTATGTTTTCTCCAGAAGACCGAGAAGAAGAAGTTAAACGTTTAATTAAACAAGAAACAGAAGTGCCATTTGATTTAACAGAGGGTCCACTAATCAGGACAAGTATTTTGCAAGTAGGAGAAGAAGAATGGATTCTCCTTTGTACTCTCCATCATATCATTTCAGATGGATGGTCAATGGGAGTCCTACTTGAAGAATGGATGGCATTCTATGAGAAAGCAACGGATGGAAAGGTAGCAGAACTTGAACCATTACCGGTTCAATATGCCGACTTCGCTCAGTGGCAAAAAGGATGGCTGAAGGAGGAGGTGCTTGATCAACAACTCCAATATTGGAGGGAAGAATTGTCTGGGGAGCTTCCTGTACTCCAACTTCCTAAGGATCGCCCGCGTCCTGCAATACAAACTCATCGCGGGTCGACATACACTCTGGTTCTGCCAAGCACGCTACATGACAAATTGAACGAATTTAGTCGCCAGGAAGGGGCTACACTCTTCATGACGCTGTTGGCTGCATATCAAAGTTTTCTATCTCGTTATACGGGACAAGAAGATATTCTGGTAGGAAGTCCAATTGCTAATCGAAATTATAGAGAAATTGAAGGACTAATTGGTTTCTTCGTCAACACGCTGGTTTATCGAGCTAATCTAAGTGGTAGACCGACATTTCAGGATGTTCTGTCTCAGGTTCGTCAAAAGGCATTGAAGGCGTATGAATATCAAGATATCCCTTTTGAAAAAATTGTAGAAGTTGTACAACCAGAGCGGAGTACAAGTCATTCGCCAATCTTCCAGACTATGTTCATCTTGCAAAATATGAAACAAGAGTTCCCGGTGTTGTCTGGTAGAAGTATTGAAATGATAGAAAGCCATAGTCCAATCGCAAAGTTTGATTTAAGTGTAATGGTAGCTGAGACGGAAGAGGGATTAGTTTTTACTTTTGAATACAATAAGGATTTATTCAATGCTACAACTATTGAACGGATGGCAGGGCACTTTGAGAAATGGCTACACGAAGTTTCACATCACCCGCAAAATCCGTTGCATAGTCTGAGCATGCTATCGGAATCTGAGTGTACTTTGTTATTAGAAACATGGAATGACACTGTAATGGAAATGTCCCTGCAAGGTCTTATTTGCGACAGATTTGAGGAACAGGTAGCAAGGTGTCCTGATGCAATTGCGGTAGTTGATCAAACAAAAAAATGGACTTATGGTGAACTGGATGCACAAGCAAATCAGTTGGCAAATGTTTTACAGCGAAAAGGAGTCGCTCCAGAGTCAGTCGTGGGAGTTTATCTTCCGAGATCAGCTGAGCTCATGGCAAGTTTACTAGGCATTTTAAAAGCTGGTGGAGCTTATGTTGTTTTAGATCCGTTGTATCCAAAATCAAGGTTAGAATACATGATTGAAGATGCAGGAATTCAAATTGTAGTGACAGCTGAAGGACAAGAAGATCGTTTTGAACACGTCGAAATGGTGAAGTTAGAAGAATTAACGGAGGAAAGTATAATTGCGCCTACACGGCAGATAAATCCAGCTAACTTAGCTTATATCGTCTATACCTCTGGTTCTACAGGAAAACCAAAGGGTGTCATGGTTGAATATCGCTCATTAATGAATATGGTCACTTGGCATCAAGAAGTTTATCGTATCACAGCACAGGATCGTGCGACTCAGATTGCGGGGATTGCTTTTGATTCGGCTGTCCAGGAGATTTGGCCGTATCTAACTGCTGGTGCAGCACTCTACTTGTCAACAGAGGAACTGAGAATTAATCCGGAAGCACTAAGAGACTGGCTCATTGATTCACGAATAACAGCTAGTTTTGCACCTACGCCTATTCTGGAAAGACTATTGAAATTATCTTGGCCAGATAAAACGGATCTTCGTTTTATCATTACTGGCGGGGATCAATTAACGCAGTATCCATCTAACGATATTCCTTTTGCGGTAATCAATCAGTATGGTCCATCGGAAAATACCGTTGTTACCACGGATTGTTATGTACCTGTAGGAGTGACAACCGGTACGCCATCGATTGGTCGACCGATTGCGAATACAGAAGTTTATGTGTTAGATTCTCATCTTCAGCTAGTACCAATTGGTGTAATTGGAGATCTCTATATTGGAGGGAAGAGTCTTGCACGTGGATATGCTAATCGTCCGAATCTCACAAAGGAAAAATTTATTCCACATCCTTTCAAGTCAGGAGAACGTCTCTATTACACAGGAGACAAAGCAAGTTATCTTTCTGATGGTAATCTCCAGTTCCATGGTCGTATAGATGACCAAGTAAAAATTCGTGGTTTCCGAATTGAATTGGGAGAAATAGAAGCTGTTTTGCAGGCGCATTCTTCTGTGAAAGAAGCAGTTGTATTGGTACGAGAGGATAATCAAGGTGACAAGAGATTAGTAGCTTATGTAGTTGGTGAAGGAAGTGTCCATGAATGGCGAGAACATCTACAAACACATTTACCAAATTACATGGTTCCAACCAACTTTATTGAGATGGAATTTTTACCACTTACACCGAATGGAAAACTTGATTTGAAGGCATTGCCTATACTTAGTGAACAATCCACTGAAAATACTGTATACCCACGAACTCCGCTGGAAGAACTTATCGCTTCAGTGTGGAGTCAAGTGCTAGGAATAGGAGATATTGGTGTTCAGGATTCTTTCTTTGAGCTTGGTGGTCACTCTCTACTTGCTACACAAGTGGTCTCACGCTTACAGGAAGTCTTTCAAATCAAATTGCCAGTACGTGAACTGTTCGAATATTCAACGGTCGAGGCATTATCGAAACGAATGGATCAGTTACGTAAGGGGAGCGAAAAACGAGAAATTCCACCATTGATGCCGATGGAACGCGGAAATAATATTCCACTATCTTATGCCCAACAGCGTTTATGGTTTATTGATCAATTTGCACCTAATAGTGCACTTTATAATATGCCAATGGTATGCCGTCTTTCAGGGGATTGGTTACCTGAAGCATTGGAGTTGGGATGGAATCAGTTGATAGAGCGTCATGAATCTTTGCGGACGGTATTTTATGAAGAGGATGGTCATCCTCTTCAGCAGATTCAACCGTATATTTTCCGTCCTCTTCCGCAAATGGACTTAACTAAGCTTTCATTAGAGGAGAGAGAAAGAGAGTTGGAGCAATGGATTCAAACTGAAGTCGAATCTCCATTTGATTTAGAACAAGGGCCATTGTTCCGTGGACAAATCGTAAAAATTTCAGAAGAAGAATGGGTTCTTCTATGTAATATGCATCATATTATCTCAGATGGATGGTCGATGGAAATCTTGCTCCAAGAATGGATGGCATTTTATGAGGAAGCGATTGGTGAAAAACCAGCAGAGCTTGTACCACTACCAGTTCAATATGCTGATTTTGCTCAGTGGCAAAGAGAATGGTTGATAGATGAAGTACTAAACCAACAGCTTGCATATTGGAAGGAAGAATTATCTGGTGAGTTACCAGTCTTAATGTTGCCGATGGATCGTCCGCGTCCTCCAGTACAAACCCACCATGGATTAACTCATAATGTGTTGTTGTCACGCTCATTACTGGATAAATTAAATGAACTAAGTCGTCAAGAAGGGGCCACGCTTTTCATGACCTTATTGGCATCGTATCAAAGTTTCCTTGCCCGTTATACAGGACAATCGGATATTATTGTTGGCAGCCCAATTGCAAATCGAAATTATAGAGAAATTGAAGGGTTGATTGGTTTCTTTGTCAACACGTTGGTTTATCGAGCTGATTTAAGTGGCGCACCGGCATTTCAAGAGTTGCTGTCTCAAGTGCGGATAAAAGCATTGAAGGCATATGAGTACCAAGATGTTCCGTTTGAGAAAATTGTGGAGGTTATCCAACCTGAACGAAGTACAAGTCATTCTCCGATTTTCCAAACCATGTTTACTTTGCAAAATACGGGACAAGAGCTACCACAGCTACATGGACGAAGTATAGAAGTAATAGACAGCCACGCTTCAATCGCCAAATTTGATTTAAGTTTAACTGCCGCAGAAGTGGAAGAGGGCTTATTGCTTACTTTTGTTTACAGGACTGATTTATTTGACAGTTTAACTATTGAATCCATAGCCGAAAATTTTGGGAACTGGTTGAATTTAATCGTGGAACATCCTGATAAATCATTAGCTAAGTTGCCGATACTGTCAGGATTACAGCAAAAACAGTTAGAAGAGTGGAATAATAATGCTGTAGCATATCCACAGGAATTTGGGATTCATCAGCTGTATGAAGAGCAAGTAAATCGTACACCTGACGCGGTGGCAGTGGTAGATGAAAAACAGCAGTTAACCTATCGAGAGCTGAATGAAAAAGCAAACCAATTGGCACATTATCTCCAGAAATGTGGGATTGGGAGCGAGTCATTGGTTGGTCTCTGCTTCCAGCGTTCAGTTGAGATGATTGTCGGTCTTATGGGGATCTTGAAAGCTGGGGCAGCCTATGTCCCGTTGGATCCATCGTATCCAGAAAGTCGCCTACGATATATTATGGAGGACACAGGGATTCAAGTTTTGGTCACGAACGAAGCATTAGAAGGTTGGATACCTGAAGAAATCAAAACAGTTTGTTTGGATCGGGATAAAGCGATGATCTCGCGAGAAAGCACCCTTTCACCAATATGTGAAGTGACAGGAGAAAACTTGGCGTATGTAATCTATACTTCGGGATCAACAGGGAATCCGAAGGGAGTTATGGTAGAGCATCAAAATGTGATTCGTTTATTTAAATCGACGGAATGTTGGTATCAGTTTGATGAAAAAGATACTTGGACGCTTTTCCATTCTTATGCGTTTGACTTCTCGGTATGGGAGATTTGGGGGGCATTACTCCATGGTGGAAGATTGATTGTTGTTCCTTACTGGATTAGTCGATCGCCCAAGGATTTCTATCAACTGTTAGTAAAGGAAAAGGTTACGGTTCTTAATCAGACACCATCCGCATTTCGACAATTGATACAAGTGTGTGAACAAGAAGATGAGAAGAAAGACTTGCATCTGCGCTATGTCATATTTGGTGGGGAAGCACTCGATCCTACCAGCTTGGTACCATGGTTTCAAAGGTATGGAGAGCAGGAACCACAGTTAATTAATATGTATGGAATTACAGAAACCACCGTTCATGTTACGTATTATCCAATTACTCAAGATGATGTGCAGCATGCTTCAAGAAGTAATATAGGAAAACAGATTCCAGATTTAGAAGTGTATGTACTAGACGCTTGTCAACAACCTGTGCCTATTGGCGTAGCTGGCGAACTATATATTGGTGGAGCAGGACTTGCACGTGGATATTTAAATAGACCCGAATTGACTGCAGAGCGTTTCATTCCTCATCCATTCAGTAGTGACCCAAGAGCGCGATTATATCGGACAGGAGACTTAGCGAGATACTTACCTGATGGAAATCTGGATTATCTTGGGCGGATTGATCACCAGGTGAAAATCCGTGGTTTCCGAATTGAGCTCGGGGAAATTGAATCTGCTTTAAACGCACATGTCTCCATAAAAGAGGCTGTTGTAATTGTTCGAGAAGATCAGCCGGGTGATAAACGGTTGGTGGCATATGTCGTGGGTGACGGGAATGTAGGTGAGTGGAGAAATTATCTCAAGGCGGAACTACCAAGCCATATGGTTCCTTCAGGATTTGTGATGATGGAAGCCATTCCACTAACTGCTAACGGAAAAGTTGATCGTGAGGCCTTACCTGTACCAGAGGAGAGGAAAATCGAAAGTGAATGTGTTGCCACGCGGAATGGTAACGAAGAAACACTGGCCACCATTTGGAAGCATGTATTAGGGATTAAAAAGGTGGGAATCCATGATAACTTCTTTGAAATTGGTGGAGACTCAATTCTCAGCATTCAGATTGTCTCTCGTGCGAAGCAAGCAGGTTTGCAATTGACGCCAAAGCAAATGTTTGAACACCAAACGATTGCCGAGTTGGCGCAAGTAGTCAATGAAGAACGGGGTGTACAAGCAGAGCAGGGAGTTGTAACTGGAGAACTGATCCTTACACCAATCCAGCAATGGTTTTTTGCACAAGATCATCCAAACCCACACCATTGGAATCAATCCATGTTTTTTAGAACAAAAGAGCGACTGGATATAGTATTACTGGAGAAAGCTGTGAGTACCCTTCTAATCCATCATGATGCTTTGCGTTTAAGATATGAACGGTTACCGAATGGAGCTTGGAAACAGCGGAACGAAGGGATCGAAGAACAATCGACGCTGACCGTTATTTCATTAGACGAAGTGCCGCAAGCAGAATGGCATCAAGTGATTCAAACGGAGATTGACACTGCACAAGCAAGCTTGCACTTACATGCAGGACCGCTAATGAGAATGGTGTATTTTGATGAAGGTGAGAAAAGAGCCGGCCGATTATTCTGGGTGATTCATCACTTAGCAGTGGATGGTGTTTCTTGGCGGATTTTACTGGAGGATCTGCAAACGGCGTATAATCAAGCGAGTCAGGATCAGATGATCCAATTACCTACAAAGAGTACATCCTTTAAAGCGTGGTCGGAGAAATTGCATCATTACGCTGAAGCTGGGATTGTGCAAGAAGTGCGTGATTACTGGGAGCAGCAATCCGAACAAGAAGTGGCTATGCTACCAGTGGATACCACCCTCGAAGTTCCAGCAAACACAGGAAACGAGGAGATTACCGTGGTGCTGGATGAGAAAGAGACCCGTACGTTATTGAAAGAGATTTCAAGCACTCATCGTGTCCAAATCAATGAAGTACTATTGACAGCATTGGTACAGGCTACGGCAGCATGGACAGGTCATCCGACGCTGACCGTGGATTTGGAGGGGCATGGTCGGGAAGAGATTATCGAAGACGTTGACCTATCTAGAACCGTGGGGTGGTTTACAAGTATTTATCCTGTTCACTTAAATATTACCGGTGCCGACACGCCAATTGCAGCACTAAAAGCAGTTAAAGAACAAGTGCGTAAAATTCCTAATAAGGGTGTTGACCATGGGATTTTGCGGTATCTGAACACAACAATGTGTGAGCAATGGGGGTCTCAACATACACCGTCTATTAGTTTTAACTATCTTGGACAATTTGACCAAATGTTTTCTGACGATGCAATACTTATTCCAGAGAACGGATTTAAGCGCTTAGATCATGCTTCTGGTTCCAAGCGATTGCATTTAATTGATGTAATTGGAATGGTAACGGATGGGAAGCTTCAGTTCACTTGGGTATACAATGTAGGACAATATGCGAAATCAACGATTCAAAGTATTGCAGAGAATATGCTCCATCAACTAAGTAAATTGATTCAATCTGCGGATGGAGAATCTGCACTGACCGTTTCAGATTTTGTGATGGCTAATCTTGACCAAGCCGGTTTGACAAAAGTATTAACAAAGATGAATCGTGGAAATAATTATCCGATTACCGATTTATATCCACTATCGCCTTTGCAAGAAGGTATGATTTTCCATACATTGCATGACCAAGGGGAGGAACATGTAGCGCCGTATATAGTGCAATTAAGTTTCGTGATTAGAGGAGAATTGGATATTGCTACTTTCGAACAGGCGTGGAAATCGGTAATCCAGCGGCATGAAATTTTTCGCTCAGCTTTCCTTTGGGATGAAGTTGAAGAGCCTTTACAAGTGGTGTATGAGAGTGTTCCATTTAAGGTGAATGTAGAAGATTGGCGTACGCTGACTGCTGAAGAAAAAAAAGAGAAAAGAAAAGCCTTTTTGGCATTGGATCGAAAAAAAGCCTTTCTTTTTGATAAAGCGCCATTGATGCGGGTGACTGTCATTCAAGAAGGTGAGGAAGAATATCGAATTGTTTGGACACATCACCATATTCTGTTGGATGGATGGAGCCTACCACTGGTCTTTAACGAATTGCTTACAGTGTACCAGAAGAGAATGAATGGAGAAGCCGTGCATTTACCTAATTCATCGCCATACAAGAAATATATTCAATGGCTAAGAGAACAGAATCAGGAGCAGGCGGAGCAATTCTGGAGAGAGAAACTTAAAGGTTTTACAGCTCCAACCCTGCTGGGCTTAGAAAGTAAAGAGCAAGAAAAAGGTTACACAGAGAAGGTAACTTATTTATCAGAAGAGCAAACCCAAGCGTTACAAAACTGGGCGAAGCACAATAGGCTCACTTTGAATACAGTAATTCAAGGTGCGTGGGCGTATCTCATGAGCCGGTATAGTGGAGAAGATGACATTGTCTATGGTGTAACTAGCTCAGGACGCCCTACGGAGATTATTGATGTTGAAAACATTGTAGGTCCTTTTATTACCACATCACCGACGCGAATTCAGTTGATAGATAATATAAAAATAATGGATTGGTTGCAGAAGATACAAGAGGAAGAGATAGAAAGAAGACAATATGAATATGCTTCTTTGACAGAGATTCAAGGATGGAGTGAAGTTCCTAGAGGAACCCCGCTGTTCCATAGCTTGTATGTGTTTGAAAACTACCCAGTGAAAGAGGAGCCCACAGGAAATCTAGAAATTGGTGGGTTGGAAGGAGTAGAGCAAACTCATTATCCATTAGGATTGACAGTTGTCCCAGAAAGCCAGTTGTTGTTAAAGTTGAAGTATGATCGTAGCAAGTTTAATGGCCTCACCATTGAACGGATGCTGGGTCATTTAAGCCAGGTGTTAAAGCAAATGATCGAGAACGTTGATCAAACTCTGTCGGAGCTGGTGTATGTTACGGAAATAGAACAGAAACAACTACTGGAAGAATGGAATGATAATGCAGCAGCGTATCCACGTGAAAGTGTGATCCACAAACTTTTTGAAGATCAAGTGAATCGTACACCTGATGCGGTGGCAGTGGTGGATGAAAATCAGCGGTTGACGTATCGAGAGCTGAATGAGAAGGCAAACCAATTGGCCCATTATCTTCAGAAAATGGGGATTGGGACGGAGTCATTGGTCGGGCTTTGTTTCCAACGTTCAGTTGAGATGATTGTCGGTCTCATGGGAATCTTGAAAGCTGGATCAGCCTATGTTCCGCTGGATCCATCGTATCCAGAAAGTCACCTACGATATATTCTGGAGGACACAGGAATTCAAATATTGGTTACGAACGAAGTATCACAAGGTTGGATACCTGAAGAAGTTGAAACAGTTTGTTTGGACCGAGATCAAGCAATGATTTCGCAAGAAAACACCCTTTCGCCAATATGTAAAGTAACAGGAGAAAACTTGGCGTATGTTATCTACACTTCAGGTTCGACCGGGAATCCAAAAGGGGTTATGGTGCAGCATCATTCGGTATTAAATCTATCCTATGGTTTACAGAAAGAGGTTTTTTCACATCGGGCACATGATAACATGCGCGTTGGTCTAAATGCCTCAATCGCCTTTGATTCATCCGTTAAACAATTACAAATGCTTTTGTATGGTTCTTGTTTGTATATTATTTCAACAGAAGTTCGCAGTGATCCTCAACAGTTTGTATCTTATATTCGGGAGAATAAGTTGGAAATGTTCGATATAACACCTTCACTACTCCAATTACTCATAGATGAGGGGTTGTTAGAAACAAACGATAGTGTTCATGTTCCAAGCAAGGTACTGGTCGGTGGAGAAGCGATTATGCCATCACTGTGGGAACAACTAGTAGAGAATGACCATATCCATTTTTATAATGTATATGGTCCTACGGAATGTACGGTTGATGCGACATGCTATCGTATCAAAAAAGATAGTAAGAGAGTAACCATTGGGCGTCCGTTGCCAAATGTTCAAGCCTATGTATTGGATGAGAAGTTGTTACCTGTTCCAGTTGGTGTAACGGGTGAACTTTATATCGGTGGAGCAGGCCTAGCGAGAGGATACTTGAATCGTCCAGAGTTAACGTTAGAACGTTTTATTCCTCATCCATTTAATGAAGGGGAACGGTTATACCGGACGGGAGATCTAGTCCGTTATTTAGCTGATGGCCATTTGGATTATCTGGGAAGAATCGATAATCAAGTGAAAATTCGAGGATTCCGGATTGAGCTTGGAGAGATTGAAGCCAATTTAGAAAGTCATCCATCGGTGAAAGAGGCGGTAGTCTTGATAAGAGAGGACCAACCAGGAGATCAGAGATTGGTTGCCTATGTGGTGGGTGAAGGAAGTATGCATGAATGGCGTGAGCATCTCAAGAGGCAAGTACCGAATTATATGATTCCTGCACACTTTATTGAGGTGGATGCGATTCCGCTTACAACAAATGGGAAGGTTGATCGAAAGGCACTGAACAGCTTAACGATTCAAAGAGAAAGTACCTTTTCTACACCAATCATCCCACGGGATGAAATCGAGTATCAGCTGATTACAATCTGGCAGGATTTGCTACAGTTAGAAGATATCCATGTAAACGATGATTTCTTCAATATAGGAGGTCACTCTCTCCTTGTAATCAAATTGATTTCAAAGGTCAGAGAGAAATTTGGAAAAGAGATTAAGGTGCCCGCACTAATTAAGAACCCGACAGTGGAAGGAATCGCTTGTCTCATCCGTGAGAATCATCGTATGGAAGAATCATTATCGGTTCTGGTTCCATTACAAGAATCAGAGAAAAGACCTTTCTTCTGTGTTCACCCGTTTATGGGTAATGTACTCTGTTACATTCAGCTAGCAAGGTTACTCAAGGATCACTGCTCATTTTATGGTCTACAGAATCCTCTCGTAGAGAAAGAAGGAATGAACGGGTTGATTTTATCGGAAGTAGTTCAACTCTACATCGAGGAAATGAAGCGGGCTCAGCCAGAGGGGCCGTATCGTCTGGGAGGATGGTCTCTGGGCGGTGCCATCGCCTATGAAATCGCAACTATGCTACGGAACCAGGGAGAAGAAGTTGAGGTGTTGGTACTATTGGATACCAAGGTGCCTTCAGAACGGGATTACAAGACAGAGGATGAAATGCTATCTTATATATTGGAGCATTTCATCAATATAGAGTTAGTGGAGCAGGAAGAAGAGCTTGTTCATCAACAGGACATGCTTGTTGAGCAATTAATTGTGGAAGGAGTGCTCCCGCCTGATGCAAATCTTGCGAATTTGAAGCAAATTATCAATGCTCACAGGAAATGTCTGAATTTAATGGCAGAGCAGGATTTAACACCATATTTTGGGGAAGTCATTTACTTTAGTGCTGAGGAAGGTAAAGAATTGTTTACGGATTGGAAGCCTCTATTAAAAGGAAGAGTGAATATGTATTCGGTCCCTGGATCACACGAAGAAATAGTAGCTTCCCCCGCAGTTGAAAAGTTAGCTAAGTATCTACTAAATGAATTAGAAGGAATAAAAGAGACGTCCCTTTCACTAACGGAAAAGTAGAGAGTACAAAATAGGCAACTTTATAAACGAACATTGTTATTATTAAAGTTGTTATTTGTGAGTAGTAGTGTAAATGAAGAGAGCAGTCCAATAACTGCACATCAAGTGTAGGGGATTATGTATATATCAAGAGCATTACTTTTTAAGGGGCTATAGGGACATAGAAACATATATGAGCTGTTCATAGTATGCTGTAAATTATCTGAAGTTTTTGTACCAGAAGCGAATGCTTTGATGATATTGCTGAGGAAAGGTGTATATTTTCATTGATATGTTAATATGCACCTTTTCTATTATATTTGCACTTGAATAGATGCAAGTTAGAAAATGAAATTGAATTTCTATAACGTATACATAGGAAGCCATCCTTTTAAAAAGGAAGTGATTTATCATACAAATTCATGCTGCGAAAATACCAAAGAATATTGGAAATCATTTGTTTAATCAATTTAGTAACTTGATTTCAAATGAGAAGAGAGAACGAATGAAGCGTTTATTAAATTTATGTGATATTAATAGGACTTTAATAGGAGATTTGTTAATCCGATCTCTAGTCTGCCAAAATTATAAAATTAGTAATGAAGAAATTAGATTTATATATAATGAGTATGGAAAACCTTTTGTTGAAAATTTTTCTGACTTTCATTTTAATATTTCACATTCAGGAGAATGGGTGGTTTGTGGCACTGCTAATTCTAATGTAGGGATTGATATAGAGAAAGTTTCAGAAATAGAGGCTCTTAAATTAGCAAATGAGTTTTTTTCAGATGAAGAATTTTATGATATATCTAGTATGAATTCTGATGAACAAATTAATTATTTTTATGATATATGGACATTAAAAGAAAGCTATATAAAAACGATTGGAAAAGGGCTTTATATCCCGTTAAATTCATTTTCTATAAAAAAAGAGTCACGAACTTTAATCTCATATAAGAATATACCTAAAGACTTTTACTTTAGACAATATAGCATTGAGGCGAATTATAAGATATCTGCTTGTGCAACAAGGGAAGAATTTCCACAGGATATAATAATTAAAGATATTTATACGATTTGCCAAAATATAAACAAATTTTAAAGTAAGGAGAAAATCAATGCAGAAGACTAAACTTTTTTGTTTTCCACATGCTGGGGGATCTGCGTTTAGTTACGCAAAATGGAAAAATTACTTTAATCCATATATTGAAGTAGTTCCAATAGAGTTAGCTGGTAGAGGGTATAGAATTGAAGAAAGCTTGTGCCAAAGTATGGAAGAGGCCGTAAATGATGTCTACACTAGTATAGTTAAGCAGATAGAGCATTCGCCCTATATTCTATATGGGCATAGCATGGGAAGTTTGATTGCCTATGAAGTAGCCAGAAAAATACAAGATTCTAAAAACGTATTGCCTGAATTTCTTGTTTTGTCCGGTAGAAACCACCCAAATAGTAAAATAAAAAATATCCGACATAATCTTTCTAACGAGCAATTTAAAAGAGAAGTTATTGCAATGAGAGGTACGCCATCCGGGGTACTTCAATCAGAAGAATTAATGGAGATTTTTCTCCCAATTCTAAGAGCAGATTTTAAAATTGTCGAGACATATATTCATGACAATAATATACAACCATGTGATATAGATTTTCTTATATTTAATGGGGAAAACGATGAATTTACTACATATGATCAAGTAATAAAATGGGAGCGATATACAAGTAAAATGTGTACTTTTCATTCTTTTGAAGGTAATCATTTCTTTCTAAATGAAAATATTGGAAAAATGGCAAATAGTATTATAAGAAAGCTAGATTCTAAAAGATTTTTAACTAGTTTTTGAATCTTTCTAAGTATACTTATGATTGAAAAATACAGGTTCTGTTGAAGCAGCAATGAATAAATAGATAGATGTCTAAACGAACTTTTCAATGACAGGTAATGATGAAATTCTAAGTAATTGTTATTCATCTTCTCAGTATAGATAATATTTTTTCTTTTCCCGAATCACTCGATCGCGTAGGCGTTTCTGTTTTTCTCCTCGGTACAATTGTAAAACACAATGCGAGCAGGCATTTTCATTTTAAGGTGGAATTTAATTTTTATGGTAAGTAAATATATGGAGATAAAAGAAACACACATAATAGATATGTGTGTTTCTTTTTTATTTGTTATTCAATTAAAGCACCCGTTTCCTGGAGTGTTATATCATCCAATAAATCGTATTAATAGTTGGTTAAACTTATCACGCTCTTCCCAGAATGGTCCATGACCACTATATTGAAATGGTATAAGTTGTGAGTTTGCTATTAGATCTTTTGTTTCTTGCCCTTTGGAAAAGGGAACAATTTTATCATGGATGCCATGAATAATTAGCGTAGGTAAAAATATTTTGCTAAGGTCATTGTATACATTTTCATCTCTTAATGAGGTCATGATTGCTGCTGTCGACCAACTGGCTGCTTGTAATCCTAGCTGAAAGAACCAATCTGAGAATGGTTCAGTGATTTTCTGGAAGAAAAAGAGATCCGTTACACCTTGCAGCATTTTAGGGCGATCATTAAGTGTTTCTGTAATGAATTTATTTGCGACTTCTTTTTCAACACTGGTCGGAGCTGCAGCGTCTATAAGGACTAGTATATATAAAGCCGTCCTTAATGAACTGAACCCAAAAAGTTAGACAAAGAATTTAAGCGGCCGATGGGATGTGAGTCCGGTATTGCACTGGATTCATTCCATTTAACTTTTCTTTAATTCTTTTGTGATTGTAATAATGAATATAATTCTCTAATTCTATCTCAAATTGTTCCATACTTTCAAATTCTTTAAGGTAGAGTAATTCAGACTTTAATAAGCCAAAGAAGTTTTCTATGACTGCATTATCCAAACAATTTCCCTTACGGGACATACTCTGGATAACCTTATGTTTTTTTAGCGATTGTTGATATTTCTTCATCTGATAATGCCATCCTTGATCTGAATGAAGAATAGGAGTTTCCCCATCATTTAAGCGTGTAAAGGCTTTATTAAGCATTTTTGATACAAGTGAATAAACAGGCCTATTTTCGATATTGTAAGCTATAATCTCCCCGTTATATAAGTCTAAAACAGGAGATAAATACAGTTTCTTACCATGTAGATGAAATTCAGTGACATCTGTTACCCACTTTTCATTAGGCTTGGACGCATTAAATTCACGCTTCAAAATATTTTTCGCAAATTTTCCTACTTCCCCTTTATATGAACGGTACTTTTTTATACGAACCATGCATTTTAATCCAATAATATTCATCAAACGACGAACTGTTTTATGATTCAATACATATCCACGATTACGTAATTCTAATGTGATGCGACGATAACCGTATCTACCGTAATTTTCTTCAAAAATCCCTTTGATTAATTCTTTAATGTTCTTATATTTATCTGGACGCTCCATTTGTTTAATCCAGTAATAATACGTACTACGGGAAATGCCAGCGATTTTCACAAGATTGATGATTTTGTATTCGCGCCTTAATTCATAAATTACTTCCGCTCTGTCTTGATCTGTGATTTGTTCTTTTTCTGAACTAAGGCATTTAACTTTTTTAAATAATCATTTTCCATACGTAAACGTTCATTTTCTGCTTGTAGTGCCTCTATAGACCCCTCAATTAGCACTGGAACCTTAACCTTCTTATTTTTCATAGCTGGACGACCCTTCCTCCCTGGACGTAGGGCATCCACACCATTTGAATCATAAGCTACTTTCCATCTACGCAGTACTTCATGGGAGGAAATATTAAAAATTGCCGCTGTTTCTCTAATAGATGTCCCTTGTGTATCCATATAATTAAGCACATCTAGTTTATACTGAAGCGAATAAGTTGTATAGCGCTTTTCAAAAGCTTTTTCCCCAAACGCCTCATATTGTTTAACCCACTGATAAATTACACTAGAATGAATCCCTAGAGATTTAGCAATCCTTTTCCCGCCATCTACTCCATTAAAATATTGTTTTACTATCTGTAGCTTTTCTTTAGGAGAAAACTTTCCCATAAAAAATGCACCTCCAATTGTTAATTGTGTCTAACAATTGGGGTGCACATCATA
>Ga0209025_1001599_pt1 | contig 28506 bp, 28 predicted proteins | sample AraplaMF_Col_mLB_FD_184256 | JGI IMG/M metagenome (GOLD analysis project Ga0209025, IMG submission 184256) | Arabidopsis root microbial communities from the University of North Carolina, USA - plate scrape MF_Col_mLB (SPAdes) (version 2) | ecosystem: Host-associated > Plants > Roots > Endosphere... | reverse complement strand
TTTCCTTGACGATTTTCTCCTTATCGCCATCCATATTGTTGTAGTAATCATTACTAATATTACGAATTGGCCAAATGCGCACACTTAAGGCTGTTACTAAAAACGTCACGAAGAAAGTAATCCAAAAATAAAGATTCCAAATATTCATCAGGTCTAAAGTTTTTGCCACAACAATCATAAAAGTCACAGAAACAGTGGAGAAACCTGTAGCAATAATAACGGCTTCTTTTGTTGTATACTTCCCTTCCTTATAGATACGATTTGTAATTAATAACCCTATTGAATAGCTACCAACAAAGGATGCTACAGCGTCAATGGCAGATCTACCAGGTGTTTTCCAAATTGGTCGCATAATAGGCTGCACTAATATCCCAACAAACTCTAGTAAGCCATAACCAACAAGCATCGCTAAAAATATGGCGCCTATCGGGACTAGAACACCAATTGGAGTAAGGAGCGAATTATACCAATATGGTCCCATATCTTCAGCCAATAACCAGCTTGGTCCAATTTTAAAAACAACTAGAACAGAAGCAATAGCACCAATTATTTTCAAAGCTGAAATAACCATCTCAACTATGGATTTATTCCAAGTTTTTTTATAAATAGGATAAATAGCTCCAGCAATGACGATTATCAAAATGTAATAGACAATCACTGATGAAAACTGTGTACGGATAAACGTCACTAAATGGTCAAGCGGTATTGTCTTTTTTCCATTTAACGTAATTGTGATAAAGAACATAAAAATGCCAAATAAGCTAAAGCCAAAAAATTTGTAGACTGCCGATTTCGGATAAATTCGAGGTACTTTTTCTAAAACATTGTCAAAATCCAAATGCGTCGTATCAGCTTTTTTCATGACATTCCTCCTTCTTTATAGGAAAAGAGGCCAGATACTGTTTTTACTCAATGCACTGGCCTCTATTAAACTTCTTTACACTTGTTCTTTGACTAAATCTTTTGGGCCAAAGGTTGCTGTTGGCTCCCACCATAATGGGATTTTAATGCTTTCATCTGTTAATTTACCTTTACCATTCGCTACATCTTTAGCAGTCTCATAGCCTGCTTGCGCATGGCGTACAACACCAATACCAGAGTCCACCGTCATTGCCACTTCCAAGCGCATATCAGATTCCTCTGTTCCATCTGCAATCATCGTTACACCAGTATGAATTGCCTCACCCATTGAATAATTGGCCTGAAGTGCAATTAAGTCGCACATTCCAACAGCATTGAGTAGGCCGTTTAATACAGGCCAATCAGAAATTAAATCCCCACCATCTTTCATATTTTCAGATTCAAATGTTGGATTAACGATTGACCCAGAGTCTAAGTTATCGCGAGAGAATGCTACAGGTCCACTTAGCTCTCCTCGACGAATCATATCATTAACTTCTAATGCAAACTTTTTACGTTGTCCGAAGCCCATATAGCAAATACGTGCAGGTAACGCCTCAATTGGAATATGCTCTTTCGCAAGCTTTATCCAACGTGTCACTAGTAAATCATCACTAAATTTTTCTAAAATCATATCGTCAATTTTACTTAAATCCTCTGGATCCCCTGACATACAAATCCAACGAAACGGTCCACGCCCTTCGCAGAATAATGGACGTATATATTCTGCTACAAATCCTGGTAAACGCTTCGCCTCTTTTTCGTCAAATCCAGCGTCAATACATTCTTTACGAATACTTGTACCATATTCAAATGAATGCACACCTTTATCAAGGAAGGCTATTAATGCTTTTAGCTCGCGAATCATTGTCTGACGTGCTTTTTCTAAGTATTCAAGACGATCTCGTTCACGAAGCTCCTCAGCTTCTTTAACTGTACAATCTGCAGGTAGGTAGGCAATCGGATCATGTGCAGGAGTCATAGATGTTGCGATGTCTGGTAAAAATCCAATTTCTAAGGCTTTCTCAAATACATCAGCTGCATTTCCAACTATAGCAATACCAAGCGCTTCACCTGCCGCCGCTTTTTCCTTAGCAAGCGCGATTGCCTCCTCTAATGAATCTACCACTACATCGATAAAGCCCTTTTCAATTCGTCTATTAATAATTTCAATATTGGAGTCACATAAAATCGCAACACCACCATGCATTGTCATTGCACGTGTTTGGTTGCCACCCATCCCTCCAGCACCAGCAGTTAGTAGAATTTTTCCGACAAGTGAATCATTGTAATGTAATCTAGCTATTGCAGATAATGTTTCAAATGTTCCTTGAATAACACCTTGTGTACCGATATATTCCCAAGGCGCCGCAGTATAATTGGCATACATCGTTAAATTTTTCTCTTGTAAATCGTAAAATGTTGGCCAATCTGCCTTCATAATATTTGTTGTTGCCATGACAACAGTAGGTGCATATTTATGTGTTTTGAAGACAGCTACTGGCATCCCTGACTGCACAACTAGCGTTTCATCATCTTCTAAACTTTTTAAGGAATCTACAATCGCATGATATGACTCCCAGTTACGAGCTGCTTTACCAATGCCACCGTAAATCACTAGCTCTTCAGGCTTTTCAGCATTTTCCATATTATTTTCTAACATTCGTAAAATTACTTCTTGGCGCCATCCTTTGCATCGTAATGTGTTTCCTCTTTGAGCTTTTACTGAATATAAGATTTCTGGCTTTGTCATTTACAATTCCTCCTTTTTTACATCTACACTTTAATAAAGCAAATAGCGTGCCAACTTTTAAAAATTTTTTAACTATAGTTAGAGAAAGTGATGAGAGTAGTGGTTCCGACTGGGTTTATAAAATATCAATTTTTTTGGTGATAAGCCTAAAAATATGAAAACTGCTAATTGTTTATGCAGATAAAATTTGCACCACGCCATATTTTCTGTATATTGTTTCTTTTCTGAAAACACGTATGATACGATGTTTAATAAAGCAGAAATTTTTTGCATGCAAAATAATGAGGGAGGGTTTTTGTGTGAACGAGGAATTAAGACGCTTTGCAACAATATTGGGAGCTAATATCATTGCATTAAATAGTTCTTTTCAAGTGAAGTGGTGGCATCTTAACGAAAGTATCTCGTTAGATTTAAAAATTAATATGCCTATCGAATTAATCGCTGACATTGATGTCATGTTATTTCATCATCCACAACAGCTACAAACTCAGGAGCAGTATTTATCTTTTACCATTGAGCCATTCTTTTTTACGGAGCAATATTATTTTGTTTTAGTAGAAAATTTAGTAGATTTTCAGCACTCATTACAAAATAAAGTGTATGTATTAGAGGAAATTATAGAGCATTTAGATGAAGGAATTATTGTCAGTAATGAGTATGGGGATATCGTCTACTACAATGAGGCACTCGCTAAAATGGAGGAGCATAACAAAGAAGATATGATTGGAAAGAAGCTTTGGGGTGCTTACAATTATCAAGATCGTCGCTTATCAGAGCATAATCATATTTTAAAAACAGCTAAGCCAATCTATACGAAATATCGAGCTCATGCCTATTCAGAAAATGAACCAAAATTTGTTGGCTATAGCTCTTTCCCTATTCAAAAGGATAATAAAACAATTGGTGTATTCTCAATTACCCATACCGAAACAAGCCTTCGGAATCAATTGCGTCAAACGATGGATTCGAAACGTGATTCCATGGAAATATCAGAAGTAGTAAAAAGAAACAATGGCACTATTTATACTTTTCAAGATATAAAAGGGGACAGTCAAGAGCTCCAACAAACTATTGCTGTAGCTAAAAATATAGCGAATTATAATACCGATACACTTATTATTGGTGAAACAGGTACAGGTAAAGAATTATTTGCTCAGAGCATGCATAATTTAAGCCCTCGAGTGGCTAAACCCTTTGTAGCTATAAACTGTGCTGCTATCCCGTCTACACTATTAGAAAGTACATTATTTGGCTCTATAAAAGGTGCATTCACTGGAGCTACAAATCAAGAAGGGCTTTTTGAATATGCGAAAGATGGCACACTTTTCCTTGATGAAATCAACTCTTTACCAATGGAACTTCAACCTAAATTAATGCGTGTTTTACAAGAACGTGCGGTTAGACGAGTAGGGAGTAATACACTCATACCAATCGAATGTACAGTTATTAGTGCCTCCAACGAAGATCCTGAGCTACTAACAGCTCGTGGCAGAATGCGACTTGATTTATTTTACCGTATCGCCCATTCAAGTGTATACATCCCTCCATTACGTGAGAGACCAAATGATATACTTTTCTTTATCCAACATTTTTTACATAAAAATGTTCTTAAGTACATGAAAGCAGATATGACAATAAAACCCGAGCTCTACCAGTTACTAATAGATTATGATTGGCCTGGTAATGTTCGTGAATTAGAACATTTGATTGAAAACCTTGTGATTCAAGCAAGCTCAGAAAGTTGGATTACTGAAGATATGCTACCACGCTATTTAAAAAATAAGCTATCAATGAAAGCCGTCCCATCTAACAAACGTCCACTAAAAGCACTTATGCATACAAATGAGGAGCAATACATCCGCAAGGTTTTAACGCTGTGTGGAGGAAATATTTCAGCCGCGGCTAAACAATTAAATATTTCTCGCCAATCTCTGCAGTATCATATGAAGAAACTAGCCATTCAAAAAGAAGAGTTTATCTAAGTATTCAATTCATTTCACAAAAAAATCAAAACCAATGCAATAATGGTTTTGATTTTTTATGTGTCCTTAATAACATACAATTCCTACACAAACGCCAATTAGTACAAGCAAATAAGGTTGAACTTTCCAACGTATCAAGCACCATAAAAAAACGGCCCCAATTACTATGTCTAGACCATTTTGAATTGTCTGTGTAACAATCGGATGAATAAATGCTGCAGCTAATATTCCTACAACTGCTGTATTTGCACCAGCCATCGCCCCTCTTAATCCAGCGAATCGATTAAGAGCTAGCCAAAAAGGCATTGCCCCTACTACTAGCAAAAATGCCGGTAAAAAAATGGCTATCGTAGCGATAATGGCTCCAGGTACTCCCGCAATGATCATACCTATGTAGGAAGCAAACGTAAATAATGGACCAGGGACTGCCTGCGTCATTCCGTAACCTGCTAAAAATTCTGAAGAACTCATTAATCCACTTTGGACAAACTGTGCCTCTAATAAAGGCAATACGACATGACCTCCACCAAACACTAAAGCGCCTGATAGATAAAACTTTTCAACGATCGAAAACCACTCATTTTGAATTAGCGGGCTAACAATTGGTAAACCAATAAGAAGTATCATAAACAGCGTTAAAAAACATATACCCGTCTTTTTTGAAATGGGTACAACCGTTTCTTTAGGGTCATCTCTTTGATTAATTTTCTTAAAAAAATAATAGCCTATAAAAGAAGCAACAATAATAGTAGTTACTTGGGCAAGTGGATGAACCCATAAAAGCACTACTACAAGTGCCAACAAAGCGATTAAAAAATGGAGAATACTAGGAATTAATTTTTTCGACATTTCAAAAATTGCTTGTGCAACAATCGCAACAGCCACTAATTTTAAGCCATGAATCCAACCCATATCAATCCCTGTTTGTGCTGAAAAATACCCAAATGCCATTAGCATCAAAACTGATGGTAATGTAAAACCAAGAAACGAAACAATACTCCCGAATAGACCTCCTCTTAATAAGCCAATACCCATCCCTACCTGGCTTGATGCTGGACCAGGTAAAAATTGACTGAGTGCAACAAGCTGACTGAAGTCATTATCAGATAACCATTTACGCTTCTGAACATATTCATTTTGAAAATACCCTAAATGTGCAGCGGGACCTCCAAAGGATGTACAACCTAATTTAAGCGAAACTAAAAAAATTCTCCATAACCTTCGCAATATCTTCAACTACTTTCCATGTCATCTATATTCATAGTACAAGGAGCAATGATCCTTTTGGTTTAAGATATTGTAAAGTTTAAAAAAGCTACTGTAACAGGTTTCGTTCTTAATCTCCAATTTTAATAGCAGAACCAAGCTCACTTCCATTTGCAGCTATCGGAATTAGTTCATAGCTCTTCCCCGTTAAATATAATGCATCGATACGTACACCCCACTTCGTATACTCTTCATTTAAGGGATATGCTACGTTTAATGGCCAAGATTCCCCTGTTGCTGATTGGATTTTAAAATGTAATGCTTTATTTAATAAACTATTCTCGGAACGAAAGTATATTGTTGTTGATATCGGTGTAGAAACAACCTTCTCTATTGTTATTTCTTGCCCATCTAACAGCTTTACTTTTTTCTCAACTGGGAAGACCTTTTTATCTTCTTGTAGGCGCTCTTGTGAAGCCTCCACTTGAAATTCCCACGGCTTGTCAATCTTTTTTTCCCCATTCCAGTCGTTATAACGAATATCTAAGTTTAATATTTTATCCTCTGGAAGTTCACTTAATTTCAAACTACTATAGATTGTATAGGATTTATCAGATTGTTGGATTGTCTGTCCTCCATTTCTAACCGTGAATTCTTTTCCATTCACAAAAACCTGTGGAAAGAAAAAGATTTGATGGTCGAAATTTAAGTCTTTCACTGGCTTAAAGGTAGCATTCAATAGTATTTGGTTATCGTCAATTATTATTTCATTTAACGTTAAACGTCCAAACCCATTCTCAGTAGTTTTGTCGACAACTGTTTTGTAGTCTTCAAAATTCAAATCCTCCTTAAACATAAAAAAATAAACAATTACACAAGTAACTATCAATAAAAGCAATACTACAATAAACCATATTTTCTGCCATCGGTTTTCCTTAGGCTGACTCTCGACAAAAAGCATATCATTGGACATCATGTACACCTCATTTTAAGAAAGTATATCTAGACAAATGCTTTTTATTTATTGTAGTTTTTAGTTGTGCATTATATAACCACAAACGTTGTCAAGGTTTGACTGATTTCACTATGTATCTAAAGGAATAATTTATATTCCTTTATTTTTTGGCTCTTCTGTAAATGGGGGTGATTTTGTTCCGAATGTCGCGAAAGCGTAGCGGCAGCAACAATGGTAGTGAAGAAAGCGGCTCAACACATGCCCTTAGTAAATATGAAACGGAATTATTTATAACACCACATCATCCACAAAATCCCCTTGAGTGTTTAGTTCTCTACACTCTGAGGGAGATAACATATCCCCTTACTTTTGATGACGAACCTTTTTGGCCTCATCCATTAAATAGTCTACAAATAACTCATCTTTAACTAACCATGCTTGATAATTTCTTTTTAAAAACCATTCCGCTTCATAAAAACTTGTAAAGATTTGATCTAACGGAAGTTTATTTTTTTCAATTACCCAATCAAAATCACTTTTTGAATATAGGAGGAAAAATTCACCCTTAAGGTTTTTATATATTGTCCCAAAAGAAGAAAACCTTAAATTATAGCGATTTCGTTTCGCATCCTCTGGTATTGGGTCTATATGAAATGTTTGAACCACATACTGCTCATACGCTTCATCTGTTAAAGAGCAACCAGCTGCTTTTTGATGCCCTCCCCCTCCGAATTGTGTTGCAATTGCCGAAACATCTATGTGATCATGAATCGTACGGAAGGAAATTCTTTTGCCACCCATATTTAATATAGCTATAAAATCAAGATGTACATTTTCTTTTCCTAATTCATTACCAAGCTCTGAATGATAAGACTCTGCATAAACCACACCTGTAAAGTAATCCCCTATCGAAGTTTGCACTAGCTCCCTTTTTTTCCGGCGGATATACCTTTCAATTTTCTCTTCTTCCATAGTCAAAATTTTCTTTTCAAATTCATCAAAGTAAAAATGCTCACTTATTTTTAAACGCTCAAGCATTTTTTCTTCAAATTCCTCTATTGATACTAAAAAAAATAGAGTATTTAGTCGACGTGCTTGCTGATTATCATTCTTTTCCCATTCCCACGTATCGTACTGTCTCACTAACTCTACAAATTCTGTGATGGCATTCGTTTGTTCTAAAAATCCATGCGTCACAAGATACTGATAAAACAAAGACGTTGCTGATGTTAAATAGCCATTTTCATCTTCTGTTAATACTTTACCCCATTCATATTCGTTCAAATAAAAAGCCGTTTTATGATGATCAAGCAGTTGAACATTGCCAGTTGCGATATAATAATCATTTAATCTCTTTTCATTTTCTTCGTTTGGAGATAAGTCGGTAATAAATAAAAATGTGTCTCGTTCGTAATTATCTAAAAAATACTCGATTTCGCGATCTAGGGACGAGATTGAATTGTACTTTACCTTCACTTGCTCTTGAAAAGCAAGCTTTGCTAATATCCCGCAACCTATACCATCTAAATCATTATGCGATAGTAATTTATACATTTTTTCACCTCCACCTTAGTATGGTTTATATTTGAAAAAATTATCGGTATCGTAAGGTGCTATAAAAAATTATCAAACAGGTCACCAAATTGGAAATTATTCTTATTTACATAAGCGAATGGTGTTTCAAGACACTACAAAGAAATCAAAAATCCGATAAGCTAATTTAAAAGTACAAGCTATACAGAAACTCCACCCGTCCAACCGCTATATGGCAAAAAAACTAATTGGTTTACCTTATTAGTTAAGAAAATTAATCGCGATACCATTACATGAGATTTGGAACCTGATTCATATTACTTAACGGTCAATATTAAATATTATCTTAAAGCAGATTAATATTTATTTTTCTCCCCTTAATAGTCATAAATATTCATCGTTCTTAAAGAGATTAAAATTATTTCTCACATAGTATTTGTAATAAATCGACTTACCCATTCATAGCAATTCCCCATCATTAACCTTGCAACAACTTATTAAAAAAAGTAATAAAAACCCTTTAAATTCAACATTTACAAACATAAACCCCACAATTTTTATCCCCCACATTTCCATTTCAGCCTAATCAGATTATTTAGAAATAACTGAAATTAATTATTCTATAAAATATAAATTCATTTTTTGTTATAATATGTTATTATAATTTTAGTAAAACGACCTATTTTTACTAAATGCAAAAATAGAGGAAAAACGAACTAAAAAGGATGATGAAAATGAAAAAAATCCAACAATTATTCCAAAGTGAAGATGGAAATATCGAACAAAGAGAGAATTTTTTATCCTTATTAGAGAAAATTGTTTCATCATTAGATGAGTTAAAAAATCCAAAAACAACAACTCTAGGACCAATGAAAGAGCGCTCTGATAATTTCTATAAAGAGTTAATGCAAGAAAATGAAGTACCGACTGCAGGTGTCGGACTTGATCAGGTTGTGAATGATCTAACACAATTAATGCAAGGACATCCTTACCATACACGTAACTTTGTAACAAACGTTTTGCCAATGGCTAGCATTCCAGGAATATTAGGCCAATTTACTAATGCTCTGCTTAACGGTAACAATCTATGGGATGTATATGGACCTGCTGCCGCAGAATGTGAGGTAAAGGTAGTTGCAATGATGTCGAAGTTAGTTGGCTACGACTATACACAAAGCTTTGGTTACACAACTTGGGGTGGACAAGGGGCAGTCTTCAGCGGGCTTCGTCTTGCGATTGCTAAACAATTCCCTAATGCAAAAGAAGATGGCGTACCAAATAATTTATATTGCTTTGCTTCAGAAAATGCTCATTACAGCTTATTGAAATCAATTGAAGCAGTCGGTATCGGTAGCAAGCATTTAATTCGTATTAAAGCTGGAAAAGACCATTCAATGGATATCGAGGACTTACGTATGCGTATGACTGAAGTTATTGAAAATGGTGGTATTCCAGTGTATGTAGTTGCTACAACAGGCGCAACAGATCAATTTGCCATTGATGATGTACAAGCAATCAAAAACGTTACAACTGACCTTGAACAAAAACATTCCTTAAAACCTATACATATTCATGCTGATTCAGCTTTAGGTGGTTTTTACGCATTCTTCAACGATTATGATTTCAAGGCAAATCCCCTTCAATTAGAGGCTAATGTTTTACAAGCACTAGAACAAATTAAAGAACGTATGCAATACTTACCTATTGCAGATAGCCTTTGCTTCGACTTCCAAAAGCTTGGTCAAACACCGTATTTAACAAGCTTATTCTTAATAAAAGAAGGAAAACATCTACAATTATTAGATATTGAAGACTTCGACACACCTTATGTTGGCAATCGAGGCTATGGTTCTTATCATACAGGCTATACATTAGAGTGCTCTCGTATGGGTAGTTCAATTGCTATTTATGCTGCATTACAGGCGTTTGGTAAAGAAGGCTACCAACAAATATTAGCTAATTATGTACGTGTAAACTTAGCGTTCCGTGCGCAGTTAGCAGAGAAAACTCCAATGTTACAAGTTGTCAATGAGTCTAATATTGGACCAGTCACAGCCTTTCGTTTGTATCCTGAAGGCTTTAATTGGAAATCTGAACAGTCAGGTAGCTATACACAAGATCAGATTGAATATATTAATGGCCTTAACGCTTCTTTATTTGAAATTATAGGAGAAGGTCGCGACGAAGTATTTTTCGGTGATACAACACGTGTTTGCACTGTCAACACTAGCGATACAAAACAACAAATTCCAGTCGCTGCTGCAAAATTCTTTTCAATTTCTCCTTATACAGAGACAGAACATATTAGTGATATGATTCATTTCTTACAACAAAAGGTAAAAGTATTGGAGGATGTTAAAGTTGAGTATAGTCAACAAGTTTAAAAGCTCTTTACTCTATAAATATATTGCTAGTTTTACTATCCCAATTGCTATTATTTCGGTAATATTTAGTAGCGTATTATTTATTTCATCTTATCAGATTATCAATAATATTGTTATTAAGCAATTTGAGTCATCATTAGAGGTGATATCTCAAACAATTTTTGATGATATAAACGAAGATGATATCAAAGCTGCAGATAACGGTGATAAAGATAAATATAAAGAAATATTAAATGAACTAAATGAAACAATGAACGAATACGATATTCAAAATGCTTACGTTCTTTCACGTACAAATGGTAAAGAACATATTGTGGCATTAAGCAATAAAGACAATTATCAAGAGGACTACGTTTTTACTAAGGAAATGAATGAAGCGCTAAATAGTGGAACCGCTCAATCTAGTGATATTTATAAAGATGAATACGGTATCCATAAATCAATTTTTATACCATTTAAAGATACTGATATTCTTTTTGGTTTAGATATGGACGCCTCTTTCATTTCTGAACTCCAAACTAAGACTCTTTGGACTTGTATCATTATGACCGTGATGTTTTTGATATTCGGTAGTATAGTGGCTTATTTCATTAGTAAAGGCATTATTAAACCAATTAAAAATATTACTAACTATGTGGGTAAGGTAGCTCAAGGAGACTTAGCTGTTGAACCTCTTCAAATTAAGGGTTCAAATGAAATTGCCCAACTTTCTGAGGGCATTGAAAATATGACTGAAGACTTACGCTCACTTATTCAGCAAATTGCTGAAAATGCGGAGCAAGTAGCTGCGATGTCTGAAGAGTTATCCGCAGGTTCTGAGCAAACAAGTGCATCTATCCAGCAAATTACATCTTCAATGCAAGAAGTAGCTGCAGGATCTGATAAACAAACTTCTTCTATTGAAGAAGTAGAAAGTCATATTACTACAATCTCTACAAAGATGTCAGAAGTTGTATCGAGTGTTAATGATGTCACTACTAAAGCATTTAGTGCATCTTCTATTTCAGAAAAAGGCAATACGACGATTCAAAGTGCTACAGAAAAGATGGTTGTCACATCTAATGCTATTCAAGAGACTTCTGAGGTTGTAAAACGTTTAAGCACGTACTCAAATGAGATTGGCGACATTGTAACCTTAATTAATGAAATTACTGATCAAACAAATTTACTCGCTTTAAATGCATCAATTGAAGCAGCACGTGCTGGTGAGCATGGTAAAGGTTTCGCAGTTGTAGCAGAAGAAGTACGTAAACTTGCGGACCAATCATTAGTAGCAACGAATAGTATTCGAACACGTATTGAAACGATTAAGCAAGAGTCTATGCAAGCTGTAAAATCTATGGAAATTAGTAGTAATAACCTTGCGGAAAGCTCAACTACCTTTAACGAATCAGGTAAAGCCTTTAAAGAAATATATTCGAATATTACTTCATTAACTCAAGAAATGGATTATGTCAATAACATCATTTCAAATATTAATGACGGGGTTAGCAGTATTGCAACTTCTGTTGAGGAAGTTGGTGTAGTAGCCGTACAATCATCAGGAAACATTCAAAATGTAGCTGCTGCTTCTGAGGAGCAATCCGCTAGTATTGAGGAGATTACTGCGTCTTCAAATAATTTAGCTGAGATGGCACAGCAACTTCGTAATATCATACAAAAATTTCAGCTATAACTAATAACAAAAATCCGCTATACTTTCTGTAGGTAAGTTTTACCTATAGAAGTCTATGCGGATTTTTTCATTGATTTTTAAAAGCTTTTTAGTGCTCTCTCATTCATCCATGCAATCGTTTCTTCTAGCCCTACTCTATATGAAGTACCTGGTAAAGCGCCTATTTCCTTTTCGTATTTTTCCCCACTTAATATGACTGGTTCTTCTGTTAAATAAAACATTTCAACTACTTCTCTCATAGAAGGACTAAATAATCCAAATAATTGGATCATGCCTTTAGAAACTGTACGAATACTTTTTTTATAGCCTGTAATTTCTCGTAAAAATTTTACTAGTTCTTCCCCTGTAATTGGATGAACAGCTGGCACGTTCCAATTCTGATTATATGTGTCATCTCGTAAAGCAAGCTCAACCATAGCCTTTGCGCCATCAACTGTATAAAGGAATTCCCTTTTCACCTGCATACTTCCTACAAAATTAGCTTTTTTACCTTGTGCTACATTTTTTAACGTTTCATAGAGTATGGTATTCTCTGCATTTGGTCCGTATAAATCCGGGAAATGTACAATTAACGAGGGCACATTACTGTTTTTTAATTTATTTTCCATCGTTAAACGAATTTTCCCCTTTTTCGTCTGTGGTTCCTTTCTAACATGCTCTATTACAGGGTTTGTCGATGGTCTCCCATATGCATAAATATTATCTACAAGTGCAATCTTCGCCCCTCGCCTTTCAGCTATATTAATTACCATATCTACGCAACGAATATGGAGCTTTTCCCAATCCTGATACGGAAAACTAATAGCATGAAAAATTATATCCACATCTTTTGCAGCTCTCATTAAATCCTGTTCTTTACATGCATCACCTGAAATAATTTCTACATTTTTGTGATGCTGAAAAAGTGCAACTAACTTTTCTTTATTTCTAGCAAATGCCTTCACCTGTAGATTTCGACTTACTAGTTCATTTACTAATGCAAAACCCATACCACCAGATGCTCCAATAACTAATGCCGTTTGCAAACTTTATTCCTCCTTTATTAATTAACCACCGGTCAAATTACTATAAAATGAAAGCTCTAGATTTTTAACTAGAGCTACTCTCTATACGTTAAAGCCTTGATAAGAAATTTTGCATGTACTTCCACTGCTTCTTTCGCTTCCTCATAATTTTTTACATAATGACGGTGATGTGCAACAAATCCATGCAGAGCAATGAATGTGGAATGTATATCTGAAATCGATAGATCAGTATTTGATAAGGACTGTACAGATTGTGCAAATTTCTCATAACTAAGGTTCGCTGCCTCTTGCGAAAGCCCATCAATTTCGCTATCCCTCATTATAAACATTAATTCATACTGGCTTTGATGATTTAAACCAAACGCCATATATCCTACGAAAACATTCATTAGTTTAGTGCTACGATCTTCAGGACCGTTCATATTTTCATCTAAAATATTATTTAGTTCAGAAAAATAATCACCTAATATAGCATAAAATATTTCTGCTTTATTTTTAAAATGATAGTAGATTGCCCCATGACTACAACCAAGCTCTTTAGCAATACTACGCATCGATACTTGGTGAAAATCCTTCGTGATAAATTGCTTATGAGCCTCATTTATAATCATTTCTTTCGTCAAATCTTTTGTTGACGGCTTACGTGGCGACATATTATCCTCCTTATTGACCAGTGGTTAAAAATTAGTATATAGGGGTTTTCATTTTTTGGCAATAGTTACAATATAATGGAATAAAAAATATTGGAACTAAAAAACAACCTCTTACTACTTCAGAGTAGGAGGTTGTTTTTAACGACAATCAATTATGCCTCGGCATAATTGCGTTCGGAGGCTTTAGCTTGTTTTATCGGTTGTTTGGGCATCCGCTGAAATAAGTTAAATTAGACCCTTCACAACTTTTGAAATAACAGCGCCTTCAGCTTGACCAGTTAACAATGGTTTTGCAATTTTCATTGCTTCCCCCATGTTCATCCCTTTTATAACACCAGCTGCCACAAGTTTTTCTGCAATTTCTTCTTCAGTTAATTGCTTAGGTAAAAATGATTTTAAAAGAACTAATTTCGCTTCCTCTTTTTCAATTAAGTCAGCTCGCCCTGCAGTTTGAGCACCCTCTAAAGCCTGATTTGTTTGCTTGACTTCACGATTTATAATCGCCATTTCCTCTTCAGACGATAAAGCCTCTCCCTTTTCTTTTTCAGCTAAATCTAGGGCAGATTTCAAAAGCGTTAATACACCTTTTGCTAATACATCCTTTTCTTTCATTGCCTTTTTTAATTGTTCAAATACCTCTGTTTTTAACATTGTTTTCACTCCTTCGTGACATTTATTATACCATATAAAAATACCGTAACCTTAAGGGATACGGTAGCGTGTTTCACGGAAATATACCGTGGCATATTTGATACTATTTTACTTGTTTAAGCATAGATACTTCAGCTTTTGTCGTTATTAAATCCGATGATAAAATATCAAATTTTGCATCTACAAGATCAATTTTCCGACTTAAATTTTGTTCAACTTTGTCTAATCTTTTTTCCAACGCTTCGTTTTTTTCTTCTAATCTCTTTTCAACTGCTTTTATTTGTTGTTGAATATCCGCTCTCATGTCTTGCATTTGCTTCGAAAGCTCTAAAATTGCTTGTAGAATCGTATGTTGGTTGACTTCTTGTTCCATTTTTGAGTTCCTCCGCTCTTTTATATTCATTACATTATCTATTAATTTCACAGCAATTATCTCATAAACATAAATAAGTAGAGTTACATAAGCAACTCTACTTGTCATTCTATCTATGATTTATCTTAAAGTCAAAGTATTAAGAGATGGAATTTGTCAAGTATTCATCCGTTAATTTCACTTGCTATAATTTCACAATCACTTCTCAAATTGCTATGACAGCTGTATTTAACTCCAATTAAGGAATTAAGCTGACTACTTTAGCAATATTCACCGATTTATTAATCTCTTCCGTTTATCCAATATACAAAACCAATAACGGCTCCACCAATAATATTACCAAGTGTTACAGGTAATAAATTTGAAACAGCTCCACTAAACGATACAAGTTCACCATGAGGTACTAAAAGAGCAAGTGAAAACAATGTCATATTTGCTATACAGTGCTCAAATCCAATTGTAACAAAAGGAAAAATACAGCAGAAAATCATCACTAATTTTCCAGTCTCTGTTTTTAATTTATAAGTACACCATACTGCCAAGCATACAAGTAAATTACATAAAATACCTCGACATAAAAGTTCAACGAAACTACCACTCATCTTAGCTGTAGCCAGTTTTTCAATGTAAGCTGCTGTGTCGCCTGCTGCTAGCCCCGAGTAAAAAAATAATGCGGCTGTTAAAAGAGAACCAAAGAAGTTTCCTATGTAACTAAACGTCCAAATGCCCAACATTTCTAATGGTGATGATTTTTTTGATAGTGTACTAACCGTTAACACTAGATTATCACCTGTAAATAAATTGGCCCCAGCCATCATGACCATACTAAGTGCCACACCAAATGCTAATCCTTGCATGATTTTCATACTCGGTACTTCAGCTGGACTTAATAAGCCGCCAATAGTAGTGATGAGCAAAATTCCAAATCCGATAAAAAGTCCGCCAAAAATAGCTAACAATAAATAATTAACTGGCCTTTGCTTCATCATGTTAATTTTTGTTTCAGCTGTTATACAAACTGAAGAAATTGTTTCTTTCATACTTTCATCTCCCAAACAACATCAAGCTAATTTAATAGCTCATTATTAACGCTGATCTCAAGTAGTCATCTAGTTTCCACTCTAACCAACTTTTATACAAGGCTTACATTTTAACAAATATTATTCTAAAATATCGTTAATTAGCAAATTTGAAGTAAATTCCTCCAAATAAGCATATATTTATGTACTTTAAATATTACTTTAGGAACTCTTTTAGTTCATTTGGATTAAAATTGGATTAAAAATGGGAGAGTTAATCAAATATTGTGCAGGAATTCTTTATGAGAAGGCGTCAATTTATGCTACGAGCTACTCGCTATAGCTCCCCATCATAAACCCTTGAAATAATTCTCGAATGCCCCAATTACGTACGAATTTCATCCCCATCAGTAACTAGATCAATTGGTATATTTTCAAACTACCCAATATTAAAAGATCATGCACTAACGTATAATTGCCTTAGTATAAGCCGTTGAAAAAATTAGGTTGTAGAGGAACTGTTTTGAAAAAAGTAGGAAATATGTGAGGTAAGATATAGATTGGAGCCTTACTGCCAGTTAATGCGGGAGAGACTAGAAAGGAGGTCATTAAATGAAAACCATAGCCGGAACGATTGCTTTATGTTTTTCTTTTACTTTATTCATTTATTTATTTGGGTTAAAAATGGAGAATTCAGTGGGACATGATGCAGGCTTCTTCTTTCTTCCGCTAATCCTACTTGCGCTATCCCTTATCTTCTTTTATTCTGATTACAAAATGAATAAGAAAATAGATTGAAAGAAAACCTTTATCCATTCGTAAAAAAGAATGGTTAAAGGTGATTTTATTTGTGAATGAATTCGTATTAGCAAATTTAATTAAGTACTCTAAATGAGTATTTTCAAATACAAAAATCACCATATACAAACCAATGACAGGTACCCTAAGCTACTTGAAGCTCATTTTCGATTTGTTTAAGTGGTGTGCCGTCTGTTGTTGTTGCGTAGACAAACTCTATAATCCTCTCGAATTTTTTCGCTCTGGCGATATGTATGGCTAAGGTAAATGGTATGTCATACAAATAACCAAGAAATAGATATGCAAACTGCACAGCTTGCGAACTTCGGGTTTGTGCTCCGTTGAAACCGAGACGTCCTTTGACTTGTTTAAAGGACGTTTTACTTATTGTAAAAAGTATATACTTCGAGATTCAGCGTCCAAATAATTTTCAACAAAATAAACAGCCAGTCCCCGGTGAAATACCGAGAACTGGCTATTGTTTTCTTACTAATTCAATATGAAAGGCAAGTACCTTTTCTAGTTGACCCACAACTCTATCAAAACTTACAACTTACTATTTATTGGCTTCATATACTTTCAATAACTTACCTTTGATTGTCGTTTTCTTCATGTTTTTTAAGACAATCGGGCCTTTATCATTTAATATTTCTACATAAGTAAAAGCATCTGTAATAGTAATGATGCCTATATCCTCGACTGTTATACCATCGATTTTGGCAATCGTCCCGACGAAATCTACAGCTCTTAACTTCTTTTTCTTACCACCATTAAAATATAGCTTCATGATTTGCTCGTTCAGCTTTTCACTTTTCGCCTTTTTAAGGGTTGGCTCAATATCCATTTTCGCTTCAAAAGCTGCTTTATTTTTTAAAGCATCTTCTTCAGTTGGTACTACTTTATTTGGAATTTTAAAACCAATATAGTCTTCAATTTCACTTAAAAAACGATCTTCAAACGGCGTTACAAGCGTAATTGCTTTCCCTTTTAGACCTGCTCGTCCAGTTCTTCCCGTACGATGGACATAACTTTCTTTTTCTAATGGCAAATCATAGTTAATGACATGTGTGATATTATCAATATCAATCCCTCGAGCCGCTACGTCTGTGGCAACTAAATATCTAAAATCGCCTCTTTTAAAATCATTCATCACTTCAAGTCGTACATCCTGTATCATACCGCCATGAATTTTATCGCAGCTATATCCTAAATTGATTAACTGCTCACATAACGTATCGACTCTATCCTTTGTGCGACAAAAAATGATACAGCTATCTGGATTTTCAACAATCGTAACTTTGCGCAGCAGGGATAGTTTTAGTTCTTCATCCACTACGTAAAGGGAATGATCAATTTTATCTGTTGTTAATCCCGTAGCTTGAATTTCTACATCAGTAGGTGTTTTCATATATTTAATAGCTAAGTCTTTTACCTTCTCTGGCAACGTAGCTGAAAATAACATCGTCACACGATTTTGAGGCACTTGTTTAATAATAGCTTCGACTTGTTCTATGAACCCCATATTCAACATTTCGTCCGCCTCATCAATGACAAGATAACCTATTTTGTCTAAGACAAGCGTGCCTCTTTCAATATGATCTAACATGCGTCCCGGCGTACCAACAACAACATGTGTTTTTTGCTTTAGTTCTGTTTTTTGAATGGCAATCGGCTGTTTTCCATAAACCGCTGTTGCTTTAATGCGCTTCAGTCTGCCAATATTCGTAAAATCTTCTTTTACTTGAACAGCAAGCTCCCTTGTCGGAGTTAACACTAAGGCTTGTGGTTTGTTTTCTAGCCAATCAATGGCTTCACAAATTGGAATCCCGTAAGATGCAGTTTTCCCACTACCTGTTTGTGATTTTACAACAAGATCTGTTTTTGCTAATGCTAACGGAATAACCTTACTCTGAACTTCTGTTGGTTGTTCATATCCTAAGCTATCCAGTGCCATTATTATTTCATTACTTAATTCATAATCCTTAAACCTTTTTTTACTCATCATTAAGCCTCATTTATGTTCAATTGTTTTTACTATTTCTGAAAGATAATTACCTAACATAGACTCCCATTATACATACGAAAGTGAATAATAACTACTCTCGAAGTTATTGCAACTTACCGAATTATCAGGTTACCTTCTATCCATTAGGCTTTCTCAGACATTCTCCTGCGCAAATATTTACAATTTGAACAGATAGATTGATCCAGTCCTTGCATTTTGAATAGATAGATCATGACATATATAGTGCACTTACATAATACCTATTCATAAAAGAAGGACGTTGTATTAGCGAATTTAATTAATTATTTTTTTCTATTACTACATTTAATCTTTCTATCAGGGATTTTATTGCTTATAAAGAATTATAATGATACGATTCCACCAATTCCTACAAAACAAGTTTGTTAAGTAGGTTAAATAGAAGGGGTTGATTGGGATGGGTCGAATTGTAACGAATAAGATTAAACAATCTATTACAGAGTTAATCGGTCATACACCACTTTTAGCATTAAATCAGTATGTAAAAGAGCAACAGCTAGAAACTGAAATTATTGTAAAGCTAGAGTATTTTAATCCTGCTAACAGTGTGAAGGACCGTGTTGCTAAAGCGATGATTGAGGATGCTGAAGCTCGTGGTGTATTGACAAAAGAGATAACGATAATCGAAACAACAAGTGGCAATACTGGTATTGGTCTAGCAGCAATTGCAGCTGCAAAAGGCTATAAGCTTCGAATTTACATGCAAGATGGTGTAAGTGAAGAGCGTACAAAGGTCGTTAAGGCATACGGAACAGAGGTTGTACCTTTTTCAGATGTCCCGGAAATGGTAGCAGCCTTCGAGGAAACGGATGGTGACTTTGTTGAAACGATTAAAGTATTTCGAGAAACAGTCGTTGAACAAGAAGAAAATGTTGTATTTTTAAATCAACTTGATAATGATGCCAACCCAAATATTCATAAGTTAACAACTGGTCCTGAAGTATGGGAGGATACAGACGGCCAAATTGATATTTTCGTAGCGGCAATTGGCACAGGTGGTACGATAAGTGGTGCTGGTGCATACTTAAAATCTAAAAATCCAAATATCCAAATCATTGGTGTAGAGCCTGCTGTGAATTCCATTGCAACTGTCGAAAATCCAGATATTATTGAAATCACAGGTGTTCACCGCTTCTCTGATGCAGACGAGGCTCGTGTGCCATCGAATGTTCATTTAGAAATAATTGATGAGGTACTCGAGGTGGAAACTGCACAAGCTTATGAGGCTGCACGCGCTGTTGCGAAATCAGATGGTCTATTAGTAGGTACATCATCAGGGGCTGCTTTATTTGCCGCCACAGCCCTTGCCAAACGCCCAGAGAACAAAGGGAAACGGATTGTCGTTATCCTACCCGATACTGGTTTACGATATTTATCAACAGATTTATTTTAGAAACAAGTGCATCGAAGAATATCGCAGTAGCATATACACTCTATAAAAAACGAAGGGTAAAATAAATTACCCTTCGTTCGAATTAATAACTTGTTAAAAAAATCTTTCCTTTAGTAGTTTTAGACGATTCAACAGCCGTTATCGCATTCTTAATGTCTAACAAATCATAATGTGAATCCACTGCCATCATTTTTAACTTACCACTTTTAACTAAATTGATTAAGTGATGAAATGTACCTTGCCATCTTTCTACCGAGACTTGCTTGTTCCAATGACGTAAATGGAACATATTTGCCTTTACATTTGCCTCTTTAACGATTCTTTGCCAATTCACTTGCACACCTGATAAAAGACCAATAGCTAAAAAATTCCCTCCAGATTTCAGACAGAAAGCAAGATCATTACCTGCTGTCCCCCCAATAGAATCAATAGCAGCATCAGCCCCCCTGCCATTTGTTAGCTCCATTACTATCTCATAGAGCGGGGTTACTGAAGTATCTATTACATAGGAAGCGCCAAGCTGAATTAAATCGTCAGTATGTCTATTATTTCTCGTAACCGCGATTAACTGAAAACCTAACAATTTTGCTAGCTGAGCAAAAATGTGTCCAATTGCGGACCCACAAGCATTCACTAGTAAAACATCATTTGGCTGCAATTGTAATATGTCAGTACAAGTTACCCAAGCTGTCATTGGGTTGATATACATTTGTGCTGCGGTAAAATCATCAATGGTATCGGGAATGGATACTGCAAATTCTGCACTTGTTTTTACAATTTCCTGCCAAGTTCCTTCTCCCCTTAAAGGTAGTACACGCTTGCCGATAAGATTTTGAGAAACATACGGACCTACATCCTCTACAACTCCTACTCCTTCATAGCCAGGAATAGTTGGTAAAGAAATTCGATGAGCGTACTTCCCCCATATTGGTATTAAATCGGAAGGATTAATAGGTCGTGCTAGCATTCGAACAAGAATATCTTGTTTATGGGGAGGTTGAATCGTTTTATTTTCAAACTTCAAAACCTCCCAAGGGCTTCCAAATTCATACAATTTAATGCTTTTTGCTTTCAAACAATGTTACTCCTTTATGATTGATTAATAATATTTTCCTTCACTAAATAATGTTCTGCATACTGTTTGCTAATTTTCAAAATCGATGTTCACCTTCCTTTTATCTTGATTGCTATAGATATTTATCCAATATTTTCATAAAATACAAATAAGCACATTAACTATCACGCAGAAGGAGTGGGATCGTTGAAAGCACAATTGCTGGGCACTGCTCTTGGCTATATGCTGGCATTAATAATTGCATACATCTTTTTCGATTATTTTTCTTGGTCGTTTACTCTAGGTTCATTTATAGGTATTTGTTTATTTGCTCTAATTTTAATGATCATAAAAGAGAGATAAATTCCCTATTCATAATGTATTTAATATTTTTTCGAACTTGTTTGCACTCGGTATTTCATGTGTCATAAAAATACCATTGTAAAACAGTCCAAAGGTAATCCATATGATAGGTGCATTCTGTGCTTCATCTTTCGTCATTAGTTGATATGCATGAAAAAGAATGTCCCTTTTCTCTGCTATTTTTTTCAGATTATCTAAAATAACTACGGCAAACGGACATTGGGCTGTGAAGTATATCACAATACCACTGTTATTAGATAAAGGATTTTTCACTTGTATTTTAAAGGAAGGATCATCAGCACAATCGTTCAATTTATAGACAATTAGCTGGAAATAAGGTAGAGCTTGATCTACAACTTTAAATCCTATTGCTTCGAACAGAGTGCACAACATATATGCTGCTGTTCAATATTGTTCCTAGTAATTTGAATATAATCCACTTTACCATCCGCCTCTATACTAACCAAATTGGGTACTGCTATTTATAACTCATCACCACAACGTGTGGTTGATTTCTATTTATGGCATATGTTTTTAACAATTGTTATCCCTAACTCATTATATCGAAGGTCTGCTGAAAGAAGTTAAATTAACCTTATCACACCTACACATAATATAGTCATTATTCTTCACTTGCTTTCTAACGGTCTTATCTCAAAGGATTTAGCAGCAAACTCCACTCTTTTTTGATATATGAGTTTCAAAATGGTTAATTATTTTCCTTTATACAACTTTTTTTCACACTAGTTATTTAATCGGAGTTAGGAAAAAACGTTGCTATAGACCCACTCAAAGTTTACTTGTTATCATAGGTCTATATATATCAGGAGGTGATTTCAGGTGAATTCATCAAAAGTTGCATTTTTATCAGTTTTAAGTAATTCTACTGTTGTCATATTAAAACTTATCGTTGGATTGTTCACTGGATCAGTTGCAATTTTGTCTGAGGCAATCCATTCACTTCTAGACTTACTCGCCTCTTTTATTGCCTTTCTCTCTGTACGAATATCCAGTAAACCAGCTGATAAAGAACACCCTTACGGACATGGGAAGGTTGAAAATATTTCAGGAACAATTGAAACACTTTTAATTTTTGTTGCTGGGATTTGGATTATTTATGAATGTATTCATAAAATTACCACTCCCACTCCAATCAAACTCCCAGTTCTAGGAATACTGGTCATGTTACTTGGCGCCTTGATTAACTTTGTTGTATCAAGGATTGTTTATAGAACTGCAAAGAATACCAATTCTGTTGCCATGAAATCAAATGCACTGCATCTACTTACAGATGTCTATACATCATTGGGTGTTGCCTTGAGTTTATTGATTGTCCATTTAACTGGTTGGTACATTTTAGATCCAATTATCGGAATAATATTAGCTTGTTATATAATGATTGAAGCTTTCAAACTAATGAAAGAAGCATTTCCTCCATTATTGGATGCACGATTATCAAAGGAGGAAGAAGAACAAATTATTCAAATTATTGAATCATTTAAGGATGAATACATCGAGTATCATGATTTTCGAACTAGACGTTCTGGTGCGGAAGAATACATCGATTTCCATTTAGTAGTAGCATCAAATAAAAGCATTGAAACCGTTCATGATTTATGTGATCGTATTGAAGAAAAGATTAATAACCTATTTCATCAAGCCAATATTCTTATTCACTTAGAACCGGAGAATGAAAAAATAAATGAATGATTTGCAAATGACCAGGTCTTTTTTAAAAGAACCTGGTTATTTGTTTAATTGCTAAATACATTTAACTTTTTTATTTTATCATTTACAATAATATTACATTCATTCTAAAAGGAGGATGCTATTTGGAGAGAATTAACATAAGACGTCCTCATCCAACAGATACTGAAAAGTTGCATGTGTTTTTTCTCCTTGTGATTACCGATACTTTTGCAAAAGAAGGTCTTGCAGGGCTACACGATGATCAAAAAGACGAATGGGAAATAAAAAAACTTTATTTACAATGGGATTTGGAGAGCCAAGGAGAGAAACGATTTTTCTGGATAGTAGTTAATGAGGAAACCGAGGAAATTATTGGTACAATCGAATATGGCGCAGCGAATAAATTAATTCAAAAAACAGTAAAGGAAGATCTAACAGACTTTCCTGAGATAGGGACGGTTTTTGTGCACCCTAACTATCAAAAACGCGGGATAGGATCAATATTACTTCAAAAAATGGTCACTACGCTAGAGAGTAAAAATGTGAGAGGTTTTTGTTTAGATAGTGGCTACAAACAGGCCCAAATTTTTTGGCAGAAAAAATTTGGGAGGCCAAACTTTTTACTGGAACATTATTGGAGTGAAAATAGCCATCATATGATATGGAAACGAAATATCCCATTATAAAAGAGGAGGAAAAAATTATGCAATACAAAATCACACAAGAACAAAATGAACGTAAAAAATCTTTGATTAATAATAAGCTTTACGAATACAATTTAAAACATTTCCCAAAAGATCTAAGAGGCAGATATCAAGAAATCAACCTCTTCCTTACAGATGAAAATGATCAAATTTGTGGTGGAATATTGGGGGAAGTTTGTTGGAATTGGTTAGAGATACATACACTTATGATTGATGAGGATATTCGTGGGCTAGGCTATGGATCTAAATTGTTATTAGAAATTGAACAAATTGCTTTGAATAATAAATGTGATTTCATAAAGGTAGATACTTTAAGTTTTCAGGCTTTAGATTTTTATAAAAATCACGGATATCAAGTCTACGGTACATTGGACAACGTCGGAAGGGATCATAAGCACTACTTTTTAAAAAAGGATCTTTCATAGGATTTTCCTTGTAACTATTTGAAAAGATCCTATCTAACTTAATTATATCAAACACGAATTTCCAATAATTCTCTATATAAAAGTATCAATAAGTTGTAATTGTAATCACTTAATTTTTACTTTTTACAATTACAACTTATTTTTTCTAAATATACATTAATTAAATTTCTGAAAGTTGTATTGAATATATATGATGAATTTTATTAAAGATAAACGACTCCTTCTCCTTCATAAAACCATTTTTTTCAGCTACACGAATTGATGGTCCATTTTTAGGGTCTATAATACTTATTAATTTTTCTTGTCCTAAATGTGATAATCCATACTCCATACAACCTTTAGCTGCCTCAGTTGCATATCCTTTAGACCAATATTTTTTATGAATATGGTAGCCCACTTCCACTTCAGTTTTTCCATCAACTATTTGTTTAACAAGTCCACAATCTCCTATTAATTCATTCGACTCTTTTAAACATACAGCCCATAAACTATAACCATCTTCTCGATATCTTTGTTTATTTTCCTCAATCCAGTTCTTTGTTTGTTCTAAATTGAATGGGGACGGATAATATTTCATTGTTTCTTCATCTGAAAAAATTGAATATAGGACAGTAATATCATCATCATTTAGCTCTCGCAATACCAATCTTTCTGTTTCTATAATTTTCAATACAATCTCCTCCTCCTTAAATATGTAAATCATTGTCCCAATTCTAATTTTAGAAGTACCAAATACAAAATATATACATTTACTCTATTAAACAATTAACAATTTTTTTAAGGTTTATGTAAGGATTAAGTAACAAGGATGTAATTTCAAAAAACTATGCTAACATATAGAAGCTTTAATAGAAAACCAAAATCCCAGTATTTTCTTTAGTGGATATTTTTTATAAAATAGAACAATCAATAATATATAGTCGAGGTGTAGGGTTTTGATGTATTTGGGGATTATTCCGCTTATCCTATTTTTTATTTTTTTGTATTCTTACTTGAAAGATCCCAGAAAGATAGTAAATGGCTTATTATTTAATATTTTTTTCTGTTCATTTCTTTTATTTTGTACGATTATTTCTTTAGCATCTGAAAGCAATATTATAAAGTTTTTAGTTATTATTCCTTTAATCGCACTTTTCTTTCTTATACCTTTTGGAATTGTAGCTTTAATGTTCGGTCTATTTCTTAATGCAAGAATTTTAATGAAAAGAGAAGGAAGACGCTTAGCAAATTCCTTAACTTTAATAGTAGCTATTATTATTTTATTATTTATTGTCATGCCTATTACTAGTCCATCCAGTTTGTTATCAAATATATTTCAACCTATGTTTGGTGGAATATCGCTTATTATTTTTTATTTCTTGATTCATTTATCAAACTTTCTATCTGCATATTTCCTCTATCAGTTTAATAGACCAAAGTATAACCAAGATTTTATCATCGTACTAGGCAGTGGTTTAATTAACGATAAAGTACCACCACTACTTGCAAGTAGAATTAATAAAGCTATTGAGTTTTATCAGAAACAAGCAGCGGTTACCACACCGCCAACAATCATTTTCTCTGGAGGACAAGGTCCCGATGAGAATCTGCCTGAAGCGGAAGCGATGCAAAAATACGCTGTTGAAAAAGGGATCCCTCTTGAGCATACTATGCAAGAAAATCGTTCCGTAAACACCTATCAAAATATGTTATTTTCTAAACAGGTTATGGATACCATAAAGCCAGATGGTAAATACAACAGTATCTTTACAACGAATAATTTCCATCTATTCCGTGCCGGTCTATACGCTAGACAAGCTGGTCTAAATAGCCAAGGCATCGGCTCAAAAACTGCATTTTATTATTGGCCCAACGCAATGGTTCGTGAATATGTTGCAATTGTTGTAATGGGACGGAAAAGACATATGAAGGTTGTTGGGGTAGTTCTCGGAATTTCTCTTCTCCTTTCTTTAATTGGCTTATTATTCTTTTAGTTAAATATAAAAATTAATCAACAAAAGGGTACTGAATCATAATATTCTAGTACCCTTTTGTTTTTCATTCTCAGTAGGTATTTTTACCCATACATTAAACAGGACATATAATACTACGCTCGTTCATGACACCTGTTTTATATGCGAATGCAAAACTTATTTATTTTTGATAATTTAAAGCAGCTTCTAAAAACCGGACAGACAAAATAAGTTGTTTTCGTATAAATGCTGGCATATTTATAAATAAAAATAAACTTCTACACGTGTTCATATATTTTCATTTTTTATTTTCTAATGAAACAGTAATTGAAAAGATGCTTAGTAGTATTTCACCAAATATATCGATGGAGGGACTGTGGATGCACCTACAAAAAAAATCGTCTTGGTTTCTTGCATTATTAACTCTAATAGCGGTTATTTCAGTGTTTTATTTGATGGATTCTACAAAACAATCAAAAGAGGATATTACCTTGCCTGTAGATGCAGGTCAAAAAGCAGCAATCCAGAGTGTTACGAAGGAAGTATCTTCTCCTAGCTCTTTATTTGAAGAAACTCGCCTTCAAGTTAGTAACGAAAGAAACCAAATTCGTCAAAAGTTAACGCAAAAAATAACGTCAGATGAGTCTTTTGTTGAAGAAAAAAATATGGCCTCTAAGGAAATTGAGACTCTCAATAAAGAAGAATCTACAGAAGCAATACTTGAGAAGCAAATTAAATCATTAGGCTTTCCCGATGCTTTAGTACGAATAGAAGGAGAAGACGTTTCCGTAACAGTGATGGCTAAGGAAGTATCAAAGTATCAAGCAAATGAGATTATTTATCTGGTAAAAGAAGAGTACGAGGATGCAAATGTGCAAGTTAAATTTGGCGCAAATAATTATTAAATTGTTTTCATGCCCCTACAAATAACAAGTATAGCTCTTAATGATCAATTATGCCTACATGAGGGCCGATACGATGTCGGTCATTTCGGTAATGCCACAGGACATGGTATTTTTACCGAAGCAGGTCAGAGTTAGAGGTTTTCACATGGATGCGATGAGTTTAGGCTAATATCCTTTATTAACTTCTTCCCTATTCCGTGACATCCATCGGAGGCTTTATCTACTATGTACGGTGAAAATACACATACAGAGGAATCTTGTACATCTGGTTCGGTATAAACTACCCATCCGAAAAGATGCATTACTAGATTATTATTATTATCAAGTTAATTACCCTCATCACTAATTTCCTTGGACATATCATAGCGATGAAAGGAGGAAAATTCATGTGCATTAATAAAGATAATTGTAATTGTTTATCAACAAGAAAAGAATGTGATAACTTTGGACCATTTATGGCCAAAAATATAAAATGTATAAATTCAGATGTCGAGAACAGCGAAGAAAACAACGGCGGTTCAATAATTCCCTTTTCCTCTGGAAATACACAAACTGTAGTTGAAAATATACTAGGCAATACTCTTGCTAGTCTTATAGGGTTTGGTTCTGCTGTAGACCTTGTACCTATTGCAAATCGATTAATTTAACTGGACTTTTAAGTGAAACCTTCATCGTCCCACGTGACGGGAATATTACTGCTATTTCAGCCTCATATACTGCATTAGGGGGGCTGGTAGAATCAGGATCTGTGACAATCCGTGCTCAAATTTTTCAGGCACCTGTAGGAAGTAATACTTTTACTGGTACAAGTGCTAGCGTTGATTTAGCCCCATCTATCACAGAACCTATACCCGTAGGCCTTTTAGTATTTGCATCGGCTACTATCCCACCAGTACCTGTAACTCCTGGAGAACAATTATTAATGGTATTTTATATTTCATCGTTATCAGGAGATACTGCAGTTGATTTTATTCTTGGTACTGCAAGTGCAGGAATTAATATTATTTAATATTCTGGGGCGGTACTACTACTTATGACACGAAACTACTTTCAATAATAAAGTTGAATTA
>Ga0209025_1001597_pt1 | contig 28538 bp, 19 predicted proteins | sample AraplaMF_Col_mLB_FD_184256 | JGI IMG/M metagenome (GOLD analysis project Ga0209025, IMG submission 184256) | Arabidopsis root microbial communities from the University of North Carolina, USA - plate scrape MF_Col_mLB (SPAdes) (version 2) | ecosystem: Host-associated > Plants > Roots > Endosphere... | reverse complement strand
CGATATCTTCAGCAGTTGCTCCGCCAGTTGAGAATCCAGTTGAAGTTTTTACGAAGTCAGCACCAGCTTTTACTGATAATTCACAAGCGCGTACTTTCTCTTCATCTGTTAATAGGCAAGTTTCAATAATTACTTTTACAAGAGCTTTTCCTTTTGCTGCTTGTACTACTTCATAAATATCTTTTTCAACGAACTCGTTGTCGCCGTCTTTTAAAGCACCTACGTTGATTACCATATCAACTTCAGTTGCGCCTTTTGCGATAGCATCTTTTGTTTCGAAAGCTTTTGTTTCAGTCGTGCTTGCTCCTAATGGGAAACCAATTACAGTACAAACATCTACGTCATGTCCAGCTAATTCTTCAGCAGCTAGCTTTACCCATGTAGGATTAATACAAACAGAAGCGAATTTATATTCTTTTGCTTCTTCGATTACTTTCATAACATCTTCTTTTGTAGTATTAGCTTTTAAAATTGTATGGTCAATTAACTTTGCAATATTCATTATCTTCACTCCTCATATCTTTTAACAACTTCATTCTAACTCTAATTTGAACAAATGTAAATACACTTTTGAAATTTTGTTCACTCTTTTTGAAAAGTTATTTTCTTGTAGTAAATAAAGCGCATTCTAACGAAGAAACACTTCCTATTTAAAATCAAAACTTTTATATTAACAATGGTAGTATGTATCTCAATATCCATAATTATTTTTAAAAAGGCAATTTGTATTCAAAAAACACTCCCATAATTTATACATAACAAAATAAAAGGCTTTCTCAAAATTAACATCTTGAGAAAGCCTTTTATTTCTAACCTTTTTTATAATGTAACACTTCTTTTGCCGTATGCTGATCGATAATTAATACATTTGCATACCCACCACGTAACGCACCATCAATTGCTTTTATTTTTCTATTACCACCAGCAACTAAAATAGAGCGTTTCTTTAATTTCAGTTCTTCTAACTCAATTCCAATAGTCCGCTTATTAATTTCTTCACTACTAATATTTCCGTCCCCATCAAAGAATCGTGAACAAATGTCACCGACCGATTGTTTTTTGAGTAAACTCGTTTCATCCTTATCGAAATAACCTAATCGGAATAATAGCGCTTCGTCTCGCACTGTTCCTACAGTGAAAATTGCAATATTTGCTTGTTTCCCCATTTCGATAATGTGATGAATATGTCGATCCTGCTCTACTAATTCTTTTGTCACTGCATTATCAAATATAACTGGAAGGGGGAGATTTCTTGGCGTCGTTTGAAAAGCATCTGCAAATAAAGCTATCGTCTCATTCGCATATGTATTTACACTCGAATGACTAATACCACCCTTTAACTGGACAACTTCTACACCTTTTACATGTTGCGGTACAATTTTTCTAGCGATTTCATACATCGTCATTCCCCAACTTACCCCAACGATATCACCAGTTTTAACCGTCTTTTCCATATACTCAGCTGCATATTTACTTATATACTCTGTAATCGTTGCATATTCTGGCACTGGAGAAAATACGACATGTGCCTCTAACAAGTTATACTTTTCTTTCAGTAAATTCCCAACGTTATCTAAATCAGCAAATGGATCGGCTATACTAATTTGAACAAATCCTTTTTCTTTTGCGTACTTTAATAATCTAGAGATAGTCGGTCTTGAAATATTTAATTTATTAGCAATTTCTTGCTGACTATAATCTGATTGATAATATAATCTAGCAACTTCAACGCTTAATTGTTGTTTATCTTTATCCATAGTAACTCATTACATATCCTTTCCTGTATTTCCTTTTCGTTACAAGCATTATACAGCTTTATGCAAAAAAATTCGACTCCCGAATTTTTTCTAACTGAACTTCTACTACACTTAATTTATGTAATGAAAACTTATTGTGTAGATTTACAAACTTAATATAGATACGCTTGAAGCATGTAAATTGATTAACATTTAATTCGCATTTTTTCTGCAGTAACGATAGCAAAGCCGTTCAAATTGCATGATAGAATTAAGTTATTGAACATAGAAAATCTTGTATATGAGGCCTAGGATATTAAAGACTTTTTTCTCATTCCTATAGAATTTCCATCCATTTTTCTGTAAGATTTAGTAAAGAGACCATTTTTGGTCTCTTTTTCATGCTTTTTCTTAATTCCATACGTAATGTCATTTAAAACCTTAGCTGGATGGGCATATGTGGTGACTCCTATTACATAAACACCCCTGTTATTTTATAAAGGCGATTTACTGGGAATTAAGTTAAAACGCCAATTATTACATTGCATAAAGTTACCAGGAGGGTATTCGAATTCGGATTCGGAGATTAATTCGAATCCAAGCTTCCGACAAATTGCATTTGAAGCTGGATTGTCAACTGAGGGGAAAGCATGAATATACCTATACTTATTCTCAGCGGATGCTTCTTCTATTGCCAACTTTACTGCAGTTGTCGCTATTCCTTTCCCCTGAAATACGGGAAGGACGCTCCAGCCAGTTTCGTACACACTTTCATCATTCCAAGTAGTTTGCCAATAGCCAACAGAACCTACTGATTCTCGTTCTGGTAACAATAAAATGCTAAACATACATCCTCTACTAACCAGTTCAAGGTACCGTTTGTGTCGCTTCAAAATTTGTTCTTCATTTTCTGGACCTCCAAGATGCTGCATCATCACTGGGGTGTTAATACGATAAAGTAAATCAAGGTCCTTGTCTTCCCAAGGTTTAATTTGAATAATATGATTGCTTCGTTCTAAAATTTTATTCATCCCCTTACTTTTTTCTTTCTTTATTTTTTCTTTACGGTAAGCAAAACTCCTTTATCTGTTCCATTAATCTGCACCGTTAGACAATAAGTAAAAATGAAAAATAGTAAAGGTTTTTATTCTCAAAATTTATTATAGATCATAATTCAATCATTCATCTTTTAGAGGCAACCTCCACATTTTTTTAGTCATCTAAACCACCTTGATTTTTTCTTATAAAGCAAACCGGTCAGATTATTGAGGAAGTCATTTTTAAAGTTCAAATTAGATATGTGTATAAAATTAGTATGAGGGTGTGAAATCAATTGTAAAATAGTAGTTGTGAAATAAAGTGAAACTTTAATCAGTGGGGGGTTCTTCATGCCCCACTGATTATTAGCCCTCACTAATCGGACATTTATGGGCAGCCCGTCCCCCACCTAACTTCTTTGCTTTCGCTGAATTTTGAGATGGTGGTCTCACTGCCCATTAAAGCGGGATAAATAAAAGAAATAATCAATAATGATTATTTCTTTTATTTATATACATATTTATTTTTGGAAAAACAATCTCACTCCAAATACTAATAATACCGCGCCTGTAATACCTTCTATTGTACGGTTCACTCTTTCTTTTCTTAAAAAAGTTCTTAATTGACGTATGAGTGAGATATAAAGTAAATACCATATCGCTGTCAAAGTCGTAAATATGACTCCTAATAAAAGAAATTGGAGGAAATGATTTTGATTACTTACAATAAATTGGGGTAAAAAACTAAGGAAAAACACAGCAGTTTTTGGGTTTAAAATTGCCGTAGTAAATCCTTGCCTAAAGCTTTTAATTGCTCCTATATCCTTAGAGTTCATTTCTATTGAACCTGACATATCTTCTTTTTTATGTAAGGCACTTTTAATTGACTTTACAGCTAAATAAATTAAATAAACAGCCCCAGCATATTTTATAAATGTAAATAACATAGCAAATTTCATTAAGATAGCAGAAAGTCCTAACGTAGCCATTATTGTATGAATCATCATTCCAGATATCGTTCCTAAAACAGTCTTTATCCCACCATTTTTACCATGCGAGATAGTATTTTTTGTAACTAGTGCAAAACCAGGACCAGGCATCATTATGATTAACATTGCTGTAAGGATAAATAATAGATAATTTTCCATGTTCTAGTATTTCCTTTCCAATTTTTAGTTTTGCTTACAGTATAGCTTTTTTCATTAAAACATTAAATTTAAAAGACTTGATCAAGGGTTCCGACAGGAAAATGCGGATTTACAAAGATAAAGAAATTCCAATATTAAAAACCACAACTTCTCCGTAAATTTATAGAGAAAATTGGGATTTTTATTACTTCATTAAAATTCTCTTTTCTTGAATAAAGCTGATATTAAAACTATCTTCAAAATTCCTTTTCAATACGAAAATATATACACATTAGTTAATTTAATGAGAAGGTCGATAGATATGAGAGGGTAATGATGTCTTTATATCACCTTTAGCCGAATTAATCTGCATTTGGGTTAAAAACATACTGGTGGACAGATTTGCACCACTGAAATTAACATCTCGCAAATCCGCACCAATAAAATATTAATATCATAAATTCTATTAATGGAAATATTAAGCATTTGTAAAACTTATTTTCAAATTCTCAAATACGCTTTTGAATATACTATGCTCGTATTTTCACTTGAAACTATCATTTTTTTCGCTATTTTTCAGTTCGGTTATCCTCAATAACACCTCCCCAATTCAAACCAAATGCGAAGTCGGAAATATTCCCTTCTTCATCAACATGACACTCCATGTCATGTGCAACATCTTCAAATTGTGTTTCTACGGTCTTCATATTCGCAGGCATTTGAAATAGTAGGAGGCCTGAGGGTTCGAATTTACCTATTAGTAATTCCATGATTACCTTATCTTCCATACCAAAATGCGTGAAAATAGCATCAACTTCTGCTTCAAATTCTTTAACAATTGTCGGATTGGATTGCATCAATGATACAACAACTGGTTTGCCTTTCATCTTTTTATTTGTATCGAGAACAGCTTCTAAATCATGAGAATTGTATGTCGTAACAGTCTTACCTTTGTATGATGGGTTAAGAACATCATTTTCTCTCGGATCAACCTGCAATACTTTGTTCACGAACAACTTCGGCAGTATACGGTTTGTATTGAAGGCTGATCGGGACATAGCCGTTCCCTCCATTAATCATTATTGGATGTAGTTGTTTCTGCTTAAAAAACTATTGGAAAAGGCACCTTAGGGTGCCTTTTCTTTATTAATGGACATTCCTCCTCTTAAAAATAAATACTTTGAAAACCTTGAAGTATTTGAAAATCAATTTTATCAGCTTTTGTCCTTTGAATTATAAAATCCAATCCATTTTTAGTATGATCTGCATATCTAGGCATTACTTCAAGTGTATCTGTCAATGGTTTGGTGAAATCATCCCAATGTATTGGAATAACAAGTTTCGGTTGCACCTTTCTTACCGTTTGTTCGTAATACGTATTTAGGAAAGTACTTTCCTGCTTTCCTAATCCCCCTATTCCTAAAAATAAAACATCAGCTCGAATATCATCTAATGCTCCTTCTATATAGTTAGCACTTGGTTTAACAAGGAAAGCTCTATTATTATGTGTAATTAAGAAATCATACGAAGAGTCCTCATGATAATCTAAGGCTTTAGCTGGCTGTTTGAGTGGCTCCGTTACTTTTTCCCCTTCGTCAAAGGTTGGTGAATGTTTTGATGGAAGAACAGTAATAGTAAAATCACCAAACTGTATAGCCTTATTTATCTCGTATACAGACATCTGTTTTTTATTTATGCCACCACCAAGACCTACATTCATTGTTGATTCTGAACCATATAGATGTGTTCCCGTTCGTTTAGCAATATAAGCTAAATCAAATGCATGATCATAATGTGTATGTGCGATAAACAATCCCTTAAGTTTATTATTATCAACTCCTATTCTATTAAAAACTTTATCTATAGTATCTTCATCTGTTTTTAAATTGCTAAACACTATCCTTGGAAAAGATGGCCTAGAAATAAAACCATCAATCATTAATTGTGTATTACCATCATCAAATAATAAAGATGATGTTCCTAAAAATGTGACCTTTATCTCTCCTTGATCCAATACTTTTTGTATTGTCTTTGGAGCATAATATTCCTTGTATTGCTGAATATCTGCTGAAGGTATTAAAAATTTATAATAAACAAAAATGGAAGCAATTATCACCAATACTAATAACCCTATAAAAATACCCTTAACTTTTTTTCTTAATATATATTTCAAAAACAATCTCCTTTTCTAGACATAATATATATTTCAAAAACAATCTCCTTTTCTAGACATAATATATTATTAATACATATTTTAAAGCAATATTACTGGATAACTAAACATATTTATTCCATATTTGGAAATTCAATCTTGATCGTTATAGTGTATTCCCCAACCATAATTCTTCACTAAAGGAGAAGCTCTGAAGAAAGCCCTAGATTTTTAAAAGAATTGTTTTCGTAGTTCATCTTTATTTTCTTCTATTTGATTTTTGATTAAGCAAGTTTTAAATTGCACATCTTTTTGTGTAAACTTATAAGGCACATTCATAATTAAATCGTATTCAATAGAAGGAATAGTAGGTTTTCCACATCTGGTGGCAGGTACTATGGCAGAAGTAAGCTTTTGAATATCCTGAAATAGTAATAAGTGTGTTCTTTTAACTCATATAACACCCTCTTTAGTAAATCGATTTTTCATAAATATATGATATTTACAGCTATACAAATATCGTCGAACTCCTGCTTCAATAATCCTTCCCTTTGGCCTTAATAAAGATCATTTCAATTTTCTATTATTTGAACAGAGTGACTTGCATTTTTTAACAACTTTATTTTGAATTAAATAGCTTTTTCGTCGCTTTATGTATAAAAATAAAAATTTCCAATCTATTTTTCACTTAGAAGGATTCCCCATTCTATAGATTTAAAACTATGACAATTTATAAAAACTGAAAATTACAACATATACAAATTAAAGATTTTTTACTAGCCATCACAATCTTATATTTATAAAATAAATACAGGGTATTTTGTAAAGCTATGTAAATTTTTAGGAATAGCTTTAGGAGAGACAATTTATGAATATACTTGTATCAAACTTAATTTATAACAAATCTACAAAAAGAAAAATTCAAATCCTTGAAATACTAAGTGGTGAACAAAAATCCATATCCTCTATTGAATTGGCAAAACAAATTAACTGTTCAAATCGGACTATTACAAGTGAAATTAGTGAACTTAAAATTTCGCTTCCTGAAACTTGGGATATAGTCGGAGAAAAATCTAGAGGCTACATGTTACAAAAACCAACAACTGACAGTCTTTCTCCAATTATTATGTCATCCATAAAAGACAGTATGATTTTCAAAATTCTCACAGAAATATTTATTAATAGGTATTATTCTTTAGAAAAGTGGTCGCAAATTTTATATATAAATAAATCCACATTACGGAGTAATTTAAAGGATTTTGAAAAATCTATATTAACTCCCAATAATTTAGAATTTAAACTAGGCTTGATTAAAATTAACGGAGAAGAAATCAATATAAGATTTCTTTATAAAGCTTTTTTCTTTAGTATAGAACAGTATACAAATGTAATTTCACTACCAAACGATTTAATGGTAAACATTAACAATACTCTTAATTCACATAATGTAAAAATAGATTCTAATTTATTAAAAGTGATTATTTATGTCTCTATTCAGAGAATTATTGGCAATCATTTCGCAGATACTAATATTCAGTTCCCTGTTATTTTTACATTCGAACAATCACTTTGTTTCAATGAAATAATCTCTATCATTGAGGATTACTGTATGGTGAACCTCCCTCAGGACGAAATAGACACATTAAATCTTGCTTTCTTTCTTTGTTCAACTAGTATTGCGCAACAAAAAGTCAAAACGCTTAAATATCTTGAGAAAAAAAACGAAAACTATTATCAAGATTTTTTAAAGCTTGTGGATATGCTTATTTCTAATAATAAAAGACATACTATACAAAGTGGTTATTTAAAATCAGAATTATGTATTTATTTTTATAAACTTTATGTTGCTAAACAGTATAAATTCTCAATGGACTGCTTTTATACACAGCCAAATTACCTAGTTCCCAGCTTAAAAGAAATGTATGATACAAATCATCTTATTATTTCTAAGTGGAATACTACTATCAACGAGAATAAATTTAATGAAAATGACATTAGTCACCTAGCACAACACACAATTCATATTCTTTACTCCACCTACTCCAGAAAGAATGTATTATTTTCTTTTTCAGGAAATCCAGCGTATGCAAAACTTGCCAATATGACTTTAAAGACACACTTTGAAGAGTCTATAAATATTCATTTAAACCTAGACAATTCAACAAAATACGATCTTATAATTACCAATGATGGAACAACTTCTTATCCTAATGATTCACCTGTTTATTTCATTCATCAATTTATTACTAAAAAAGATATCCAAGATATTAATGATTTACTATTTGATTAAAAGTTCCCTTCATAACAACATGGGGTACAAACCCTTATTTTCTTCCAAGCAAACCGTCTCACGCAAAAAACAAAGTGAGGCGGTTTGTTCTTTAAATAATAAAATGATTTTTAACACGTAAACGCATATAAATGAAAGATAATCACAGTTTAACAAACTTCAATTATTATTTAGCAAACAGATGATTTCCAATTTGCGCCACAGTTTGACGTGTTGTAATCCATTTGTCAGTGGATGTTTGAGGATTATAGAAATAGAGCCATTCCGAATTTGTTTCTTTGGAGGTGAGAGCCTCTTCTACTGCTATTCTTGCTTCCTGTGTAGCAGGCTGATTAATCCTACCGTCTGTAACAGGAGTAAATGCATAACCATTTTTAATGGGTTCATAAATTACGTCTTTAATTGTATTTGGAAAGCCATTAGCGTTAACCCGATTTAATACTACCTTTGCAACCGCAACCTTTCCTGCATGAGGTTCTCCTCCTGCTTCTGCATTTACTAATCGAGCCATTAAGTCCACTTCTTGTAATGAAATACCAGTATTGATCTTTAAGTGCTGACCGACAAAAATATGATTTCCGTCTATTTTATTGTTTTGTTTTATAGACTGTATTGAAACCTTATATTGTTGTGATATAGAACTTAATGTATCCCCGCTTTTCACTTGGTAAATTGCTTGATATGTATTCGTTGAAACTGTTGAATTATTATTTTGAACATATTCATTTGCAGTTGACGATCCTGGAATTGTTAAGCTTTCTCCAATATTAATTTGATCATTTACTTTGCTATTAGCTTGTTTAAGTAATTGTACGGACACTCCATATTGTTTACTTATCGCTTCCATAGTGTCATTTTTTGAACTGTATAGACTGTTGAAGCTGCAGCCCCTACTGGATTTGATATTATTGTAATCATTGCTGCAGATAGTGGTAACCAGGTTTTCACCTTACATAACTTCATTCAAAAAAACCTCCTAAAAAATTCAAATAAGCTTAATTATGTTTAAACTAAAAATAAATCAAGCTAGTTATAGCGTAACAAAACATATAATTTAAGTCATTGTATTTGCATTTCTATATACACAGTTAAATTGCCGATGATATTAACGTTTAGGTTTCAATAGAACTGTATAATCTGTCCTAATCCTCAAATTAAAAACTACCTTGAATCTATAAGAGTTTCAAGATAGGATCTTTAATACATTTCTTCTTCAGTTATATACGTATTTCCATTTTAACTTTATTACGAATAATAATTTGTTCATATACAGGCTTTAACTTAATTTAAATAACCTTTTACTGTTTGCACAGCTGGCTTCACTTCACAATTTTTTGTCTAATTGCCAGTACAGCTGCTTGTGTACGATCTGTTACTTCTAACTTTTGCAGAATTTTATGGATATGAGTTTTAACCGTTCCTTCCGAGACACAAAGAATTTTTGCTATTTCATGATTTTGTTTCCCGTAGGCTAATAATTGTAAAACATCAATTTCTCGTTTCGTTAAAGCCTCTGCATATTCATTTGCTGTACTATCCTCCTCAGGAACATTATCATACTTCAAAAATTGCGCAAAAGCATGATTTGCTGTCGTACTATTATAAATCATGGCCCCTCTATTCATGGCACGTATACCATCTAACATTTCCTCTGTTTCTGTATCTTTTAATATATATCCAACTGCACCGGCGCGAATACCATCTAAGACATATTGCTGTACATCAAACGTTGTTAATAAAACAACCTTAGTATTTGGTAATTTATCCATAATATTTTTAGTAGCCTCGATACCGGATATATCAGGCATTTGAATATCCATAATAACCATATCTGGAACCGTCTCTAAAGTTGTACTAATTACCCCCTGCCCGTTTTCACATTCTCCTATTATCTCCATATCTTCTTGCATTCCAATAATATAACATAGACCCTTTCGAACAAACGGTTCATCATCAGCCAGTACAATTCGAATCTTTTCTACCATCATCCTACTCCATTCTTATGAATTGGAATCCTCGCTTCCACACGTAATCCTTTCGGTTCATTTAAAGTAAAGGAACAACTGCCCCCGACCAACTCACAACGTTTTTTCATACCATTCAGACCAAATCCCAATTCTAATTCCTTATCACCCTTAAATATGCCATTATCAGCAACTGACAAACTTACTACTCCATCTATTTCTATAACACTCACAATAACAAAATCTGCATGTGCATGTCGTAAAATATTTGTTAAAGACTCTTGTAAGATACGATACATTATTGTACTTTCCTCCATTGTCCACTCAGATATTTTTTCACTGTGAATAAATTCTATTTGTAATAGTGAGTTCGCCTGAACCTGTGAAATTAATCCCTTTAAGGAAGTAAGTCCAAGATCCTTTTCATCACTTGTCCACTCCCTTACAGCAGTTCGGATCTCTTCCATCCCTTTACGTGCTACTTTTAAAAGATCGTCGACAGATTCATTTGCTGCAGTTGGTTTTTTCTTTAACATAATTTTAAGCGCTTGTAATTGAATAATAAGTGAGGTCATTTGATGTCCAAGTCCATCGTGAATTTCTCGCGCTAATTTTGTTCTCTCGGCAAAAGCAGCATATCGCATTGAAAGTAGAGTTGTTTCTTGTAGTTCAGCATGGGCTTCGTCTAATTCTTTTAACTGCTTTTGATTTTTTTGATATGCTTCCTTTAGCTTAGATGTACTACGAACCGAAACATAGATACCAGTTATCATTAATATTTCTTGATATGGAAACAGATTAGAACTTATAAACAACATTAATATTATGCCAGTTATACCAGATAACACAGTCGTAGTTCTTGCCCACTTTGGTTCAGCCGCAGCAAGAAAAATTAGAAGTGGTAATAATACATAGTTGGGATAACCAGGGTAAAAAAAATGTACCATACAAGACAATATTACTAATACAGAGAAAAACAACAAATATTTTTTTTCATTCCAACGGTATTTAGGTGCATTTAACATCCATAGATAAATTGCTACAAATATACTACATACCCATATTGCAAAAGTACCATATGGAGCGAAGGCTTTATAAAAAAACAGACACAACAAAATACTTCCAATTGCATTCCCTACATGACTACCAATAAATTTATAAAATGTTTTTTCCATATTGATAGAACCTCACCCCCTATTATTAAAGTATTATATTTCCCCATAAATAGATGTTGATTTCCTTATTTATTAATTACGAATATAAAAATTCATATCTAGATATTTCATGGTAAATAAAATTTTTGAGATATATGATTTCCCATATAAACTGCAGAAAATATATTTATAAAATAACGTATTAATATTAGCTATGTTATAAGACAAAGGAGCTATAACATTAAAATTCAATTGATTTGAAACTATAATATCTATAAATTGTTGTGAATACCGGTATTCTGTTACATACGCTATTACAACACCCCAGATCAATAATCAACAATGATAAATATGAAATACCAGCTATTATCATAATTATAAGTACAGTTAAATTTGGTTAAGAAATAGATACTTTCTCGGCAAACAAATAAATTTCGTTTCGTTTAGAATTAAGAAAAGGACCAGTACAATATGTAGGGTCCTCTTCTTAAGATAATCGTTATTTTACGGCTTCTTTTAATTCTTTTCCAGCTTTGAAAGCAGGTACTTTTACTGCTGCAATTTGCATCTCTTCACCTGTTTGTGGGTTACGATCTGTACGAGCAGCGCGTTCACGAACTTCAAATGTTCCAAATCCGATAAGCGTACTTTCTCTCCGTTAGCTAAAGCTTTTGTAATTTCATCTAGAACAACTTGCGTTGATACAGCAGCATTCTTTTGGGACAGTTCTACTTTTTCTGCTACATTTTTTACTATTTCTATTTTATTCATTACCGTCATTCCTATAATTGTACGTGAATGAAATTATAACGAATTTTATATTTCATTACACCATTTAAGTGCTTGCCATGATTTAATGCTAGATAAAATAAATAAAAATATTTTATACTACATAAAATTCTCAAATATTTTTTATTATCCTATTTACTCTTAATCAGATGAACTAGAGTACAAATCATATAAGTGATTATTAACTTAATTATTTATATCTTTGTTTGTAATGACCATGCTTAACAACCTGTCGAGGTTCAATCTCTTCGCATCCCCTCTTTAATATATCTTCTGAAATATCTACAACTATAGTATTGGTTAGTACACTTACTACATACCCTTGCAATTTCACCTTAGAATTATCTCGATATGTAAAGCGTACAAGATCCCCTTTATTAACTTCGGATAATTTGCACATATAAACCTCCTATGCAATATTTGCAATTGTTTCTTCAAACTTCCTTTGTAATTTTATAATCATCAATTGGGTTGTTTTCTGTTTCTCTAAGGATATTCAAGTGTATGAGTATATATAAAAATGAGTTCTCAAGTTCAAACTAGCTCATATCCCTCTTTTTACACTATATTTTAAGTCTATTTATAAACTATTTATTTAAATTTAACGCAATATACACTTCTGAATTTTTTGTTTTTCTTTCCTGTCCATTCTTAAAACACGAGTTGTTAGAGGAAGCAAAACCAAATGGTGCTATAAGTAACAATATAAAACTTATTCTATAAATTGGAACGATCCCTTAAAAAATTAATGACTTTTCTCTTATACAGAAATTTCGTATATCTTAGTTTTTCATGTTAGCAAAAATAAGGTAGGTAGATTCTCTATTTATATTGGAAGAAACCCCTTCTGGCTAGGAATGCAGAAGAGGTTTACAATAAGGGATCTTGCTCTTGCAATTTTTAAGGAGACAACGTGTTTAGTTGTCAGTTATTATTATTACACAGATCTCTTTCAATAAGCGTTCTTAAATTTCCTTATTAAAAGCAAAAATGAAAATGTTCAACAAATACTATTATGTTATGATTTTATTGCAAAGATGGGAAAGCAATAATAGATATTATGACACGGAAAAATAGCCGGTACTCAATTTGAGTACCGGCTATTTTTGTATTTATATAGAAGATTCACTAAATTAACGAATTTTATTACCCCTACATATTGTCTTATATTAAATGAAAATGCCTCCAATTCCAATTGGAGGCATTTTCAAATCATGGCAGAATAGAATTTTTTCTCTTACTACTTGAAGTGGATCCTATTAATTATCATATCAAGCTATCTTTATCACATTATGATCAATATAAGACAGCTTATTTAAAATATAGATAATGTTATTTCTCAGTATTCAATAAATATTTCCCCACCATAGCAGCAGCGATTCCACCTAGGATTGGAGCAACAATGAATACCCATAATTGAGAAATAGCTTCTCCACCAGCAAATAATGCCGGTGCAAAACTACGTGCAGGATTCACAGAAGTTCCTGTTAATGAGATACCTAATAAGTGCACTAACACTAAAGTAAGACCAATCACAATTCCAGCTAAATTAGTAATCCCCTTTTTACCAGTTACAGCGATAATAACTAAAATAAAGATAAATGTTAACACGAATTCAACTATTAATGAACCCGATGCCCCTAAATCTCCAAAACTATTCTGACCTAAGTTACTTAATGTCATACCCGATGATTTTAAAATGGTTACTAAGGTTACAGTTCCTAATAAAGCACCTAAGATTTGTGCTACTATATAATACGCAAGCTCCTTAGCCGTCATTCGTTTATTTATAAACATGGCAATAGATACCGCAGGATTCACATGGCAACCAGAAATTGTTCCAATGCTATATGCCATAGCAACAATTGATAATCCAAAGGCCATCGCAATCCCTAAAACACCAATTCCTTCCACTCCCCCACCTATTACCGCTGTTCCAGTCCCAAATAACACCAATACAAATGTACCAATACATTCAGCAATTGCTTTGTTTATCATGATTTTCCTCCTTTAAATATGCATGAAACAATTCTATAGAGTTATAAATCGTTTCATGTTAATTAAGTTCTCTTTAATAGAACTACAAATTAAAAAGCATTCACTTTTATTACAAGTGAATGCTTTTTAAAACACAGTGAATAAGATACTGAACTTGAATAAATACATTACAGTTCATAAAAAACTCAATTAAATTATAACAAACACAAAATAGTATTTTCGTTACATTTTTTCCGGTTAAGCGGTAAAAATGTAACGAAAATTATCCTTTTTGACATTTTAATATTATCGTTGCCAATACTTATTCCAATTAATTGATACACATTACATCTAATGAACTTCTCGTATTTAAGGGTAGGAAAAATTCATAAGTAACCTCTGGTGATTACTGTTTTTGTCTAATTTCCTATTTCTATTGTTACTACCGAATTTCAGTATACAACATGAACTTATAGAAACAGTAAAGGTTAATTCAAATGATAAATACAACTTTTAATTGAATTAATGTCACCTTCCGTTAACTTTCCTGAAAAGTATATAATTGGGGTTTTTGTATTTTGTGGCTGATAATTAGTAATAATAAAATCATATTTTATTCCATCATTAATTGAATTATATATTTTTACATTTCTCCCAATACTATTGGTTAATGTTGAATATATAAATCGCTTCTCCACCTCTATACCGTTAAATAAAAACAAAATATTAATTTCATCTGAGAAAGAATTTAAAAGGAGTGTCACATAAGTGGTGAAAAATTCAATTTCTTCTTTATACATTCTTTTTTCATTATGAGTTTTATTCCAAAATGAAACCAAGGTCCTATCTTCTTTGTAATTCTGTAAAGACTCATTTTCAAGTTTATCCAATGAACTGAAATAGAATCCTAATGATAAATTATATTGACTATAAATTAAGCAATAATAAAAAACAGAACTTAAACCTGCTACTAATTTTTCCTTTTTTTCTTTTTTTATATTATGTTTTTCCATAAGAATATCGATAAGCTTTAAATAGTTATGATAATCATTGTTTTTAAATTCTTTTAAATATTCAAGCGTTACCTCACTTTGTTTGCTCGTAGTAGCGAATGCTAAGATTAAATTAACATGTAATGCTTTTATTTCATTTTCAGGTAACTTGATTGAATAATACCTCTCAAACTTTAGAATAATTTCAGTAATACAATCGGCTTGGTGGCTATCATATATAGGTACATCTTTAATTTCACTTTTTATATAACTTTTATTGGACACTCTATTTATACAAATAGATAAAATAACACACAACATCTCAAAATCTACCGTTACTTTATACCCTCGTAGAATATTTAAGATCTCTTCCCTTAGTATATTTGGCAATAAGAATTGCTTTGTATATTTTTGCGTATTATAAAATAAAGCGTGATAATAATGCCTAATATTTAGTTCTTCCCCATCTAATTTGATTTCTCTTAATTTAATTTCTAACATGCTCTTTTTAAGCATTTTTTTATGTTCTTTTATATGTTTTTTCAGTGTTAATTTATTTACAAATAAATTTTGAGACCACTTTTCCAACGTATAGCATTTGTTATTAAATAGGCCGAGCATAATTTTATATATTATACTTTCATCTAAATACGAATTTATAATAGGTAATATCGAATCAGTAACGGGTTTAATTAATATATACCCTTTCAATTTTATGCTAATAATATCCCAATGTTCAGGAAGGTCGCTTTTCAGTTGAGAAATATCGTTTGAAACCGTCCGAATTGAACATTGAAGTTGCTCAGCTATGTCTTTAGAAGGCACCAATTTTTGACCATTATCTAAAATTTCAAGAATTTGAATCATTCTTTTTACTGGTTTATCATGAATTAGACTATGTGTAAACTCAAGCATTAATATTTCCTCTCTTTTAAATGTATTTACGATGCAGAATAGACTAATAAAAAAAGATTCTATTTAATGAAAGTAATTTTTCTACATACATATAAAATTTAGGACAACACTAATACTCTTTCTGTGTTACGACCTTATTATATATTCCATTCTTAAATCATACATTCTTTATTCTATTCCTACTTACTATAAGTTGTTTTGTATTTTAAAATCGGAAGGGCATATGAATCAGGCTTCTCAATGCATACACTTATTAAAAATAAAATTGTAAAAGTAATATCCATAAATACACAAATGAATGAATGTCAATCATTTATAGACTTGTATAAACTTATTAATATTCTTTCACAACGATAATTAATAAGTTTCATTCTCTAGTGAAAATAACCACTAATTATAAAGTTATCATTCTTATTATCTTTAGACATCTATCTTAAGATTGATTTTTTATAATCCCCTCTATCTATAGATAGAGGGGATTATAAAAAATCAAGTTGTGGTGCAAATGTATAATGAAGAACTATTATAACCGAAAGCATATTTACATATGATCAAAACGTATATTCCGCTAACGAAAATTATGTAAATAAGCTATCCAGAGGTATTTTTTCCCAAAACATTAACGATACCCAACGTGGTATAACAACCATAAATTCAGTGAAGTTCTTACTCTCTCGCCTTCGCAATTATATGAACGAAAAGAACGATGAATGAAGATTTAGATACTTTTTGAAGGATGATTTGTTTTTCTATTTTTTCTAATCTAATCTCTTCTCCACTCGCTCCATTGATTCTCTCATTTCTTTCAATTCTAATTTAATTATTTAGGAACTCATTTCACCCAACAAATCAGACCTGTACTAATTCAAAAGGCATAAGAGATAACATTTCTCTTATGCCTTTTATACACCTATTAACTATTTTTAGTCATAAATCTTAAACGTATTCCTAATAACACAAGAACAAGACCAACGAATGGAAGGTAGTTCATATCATGTCCTGTAGCTGGAAGTTGTTGATCATTAGAAGAACCATGTCCTTTTTCTGGTAAATTAGGATTTTCTGTTCCTTCACCCGGCTTTTCTGTTCCTTCACCCGGCTTTTCTGTTCCTTCACCCGGCTTTTCTGTTTCTTCACCCGGCTTTTCTGTTCCTTCACCCGGCTTTTCTGTTTCTTCACCTGGCTTTTCTGTTTCTTCACCTGGCTTTTCTGTTTCTTCACCTGGCTTTTCTGTTTCTTCACCTGGCTTTTCTGTTTCTTCACCTGGCTTTTCTGTTTCTTCACCTGGCTTTTCTGTTTCTTCACCTGGCTTTTCTGTTTCTTCACCTGGCTTTTCTGTTTCTTCACCTGGCTTTTCTGTTTCTTCACCTGGCTTTTCTGTTTCTTTTTCATTTGTAATTTGAAGTTTTACTACTTCAATTTTTTGATTAGAAATCGTAAATTCAATTTCCTTGTCAGATAAACTATATCCTTCTGGTGCCTGAACTTCTTTTAAAACATAATTTCCTGGCTCTAGTTCTTTCGAAGTTGCTTTACCATTTTCATCTGATGTTAATGTGTCTATTTTTGTTCCATCTTTCAAAATTTCAAACACTGCGCCCGCTAATTTTTTATCTTTATCATTAGCATCTACTTTTATAATTTCTATTTGACCTGTAATTTTTTCTTTCACTTTTTCATTTAATACTTCTTGTTTTACCACTGTATTTGCTACAATGTTTACTTCCACTTTTACTTCTACTGCTTTGTAGCCTTCCGGCGCTTTCGTTTCTTCTAACGTATACTTACCTGGCACTAAGTTTTCGAATTTCACAACGCCGTCTTTATGCGTTGTTTTCGCTTCTCCAACTACTTGACCATTTTCTTTTTTCAGTTTAAATTCTGCACCTTCTAGAACTTTTCCACTCTCTGCATCCTTTTTGATTACTTGTAAGCTTCCTAGCTCTTTTGCGTTTTCTACTTGTACTTGTACTACTTTGTTTGCTTCCACAACGACTTCAATCTCTTCTTTTATCAACTTATATCCTTGTGGTGCTTTCGTTTCTATTAATGTGTATGTTCCTGGTTCTAATTTCTGAGAGATTACTTTACCTGTTTTATCTGTTCGTAACGTCTCTACTTTTTTACCATCTTTGTACACTTCAAATTCTGCATCTGATAATACTTTCACTTTATCTTCTGCATCCACTTTTACGATTTCAAATTGACCAAGGCTCTTACTGTTCGTTACTTTTGCATCAATAACTTTTTCACCATCAACTGTTACATGAACTACTTGTTTTGTTAACTCATAACCTTCTGGCGCTTTTGTTTCTTCTAACGTATATTCACCAGGCACTAGTCCGTCTACTTTAACAGTTCCAGACTCATCTGTTGTAATTCCTTCTTTTACAACATTTCCTTTCGCATCTTTCAATGTAAATTCTGCGCCTGCTAAACGTTTCGCTTGATCTTTATCATCCGTCTTAATAATTTGTAGAGAACCTAAAATTCTTTCGTTTTCTGCCTCTACTTTCACTACTTCTTTCTCGTTTTGTATTGTTACTTTCCATTCTTTATTTGAAAGCTTGTAACCTTCTGGTGCTTTCGTTTCTTTCACTGTGTATTCACCTAATGGTAATTTTGGTGACATCACTTTTCCACTCTCATCTGTTTTCAGTTCTGCTACCTTTTTACCATCTTTATACACTGTAAATTCTGCACCTGATAATACTTTCGCTTTATCTTCTGCATCTACTTTTACAATTTCAAATTGACCTGTTACTTTTTCATTCATAACTTCTTGTTTTACTACTTCATTCGCTACTACGTTTACTTCGACTGTTACCTCTACTGCTTTGTAGCCTTCTGGCGCTTTCGTTTCTTCTAACGTATACTTTCCTGGCACTAAGTTTTCGAATTTCACAACGCCGTCTTTATTCGTTGTTTTCGTTTCTCCAACCACTTGACCATTTACGTTCTTTAGTCTAAATTCTGCGCCTTCTAGAACTTTTCCACTCTCTGCATCCTTTTTGATTACTTGTAAGCTTCCTAGCTCTTTTGCGTTTTCTACTTGTACTTGTACTACTTTGCTTGTTTCCACAACGACTTCAATTTCTTCTTTTAATAATGTATATCCTTGTGGTGATTTCGTTTCTTTTAATGTGTATGTTCCTGGCTCTAATTTCTGAGAGATTACTTTACCTGTTTTATCTGTTCGTAACGTCTCTACTTTTTTACCATCTTTGTACACTTCAAATTCTGCGTCTGATAATACTTTCGTTTTATCTTCTGCATCTACTTTTACGATTTCGAATTGACCTGTAGCTTTTTCAACGATTTTTTTATTCAACACATCTACAGTCACTGTTTCATTAGCAGCTACATCAACATGAACTAAACTAGATGAAAGTTCGTAACCTTGTGGTGCTTCAACTTCTTTTAATGTATATGTTCCAACTGGAAGTTGTTTTGATAAAGCTTCACCTTTACCATCTGTAATAATTGTTTCGACAACGTTCCCATCTTTATCTATAACATCAAATTTTGCACCTGGTAAAAGTTGACCAGATTCACTATCTTTTTTCAATAATTTAAATTGACCATTTTCTACTTTTTTCGTATTCTTCATAACAAATTCAATTATGTTTGTATTATCAATTGTTACTTTTACTGGTGTGTCAACTTTTATATATCCTTCTGGTGCACTAATTTCTTTTACAAAATAATCACCAAATGGTAAATCTTTAACTTCCGCAATACCCTTTTCGTTTGTTGTAACAGTAGCCACAACATGATTATCTTTGTCTATAACATCAAATTTTGCGTCTTTTAAAACAATATTTTCATCGTTTTCATCAACTTTTTTAATTTGTAAATTTCCTTTTTCAGCTGCCGGCTTTTTCCACTTTGGCCAGTTAAATTTAAAATTATGAACCTCAAATCCATCTCTTTGGTGTAATCCACCAACAAAGGCTTGTCCGTTAATAGAGCCACCCTTTGTCTCTACAACTGCATTAGGTGCAAATACACTTCCTACTACCCCATATCCTTTAGTTGTTATCTTTGTAGCATTAGGGAACACCCAAATGACTTTACTAGATAACTCAGTAAAAAAGGAATTAGGGTCATATGGTTGAGAGGTATTAACTAATGTGAACCCGCCCTTATCTGTCGTATCATACAGGATTGCACCGCCACCAAAATTAACTTCTTCTGCATCTGAATGAATAACAATAAAGTCTTTATTACTTACATTCGGAAGAAAAACGTCTTTTACATCAAATGTTTTCTTTCCATTTTGTCCTGAAGAAACGTAAATATTAGGATTATTTACATCTTCACCGATTCCAAAGGTCATACCCGGTTTGGGTTTAGCAGTATGTAATTGGCCCGCATCCTCAATTACACTATTAACATCTTTTCTAAACTCCTTAAATTTAGCATCAATCTCTGCTTGCTCTTTATAAGAGATACGGTCATATGACGATTTCATTGCACCTTCTGGGTCACCGTCTTTTGTCATTGCCACTGTTCCATCTTGAATAATTACTTGTCCTGTTCCCGCTTTCGTAAATTGACCACCTAGTAATAATGATGGATATCCTTCATCTACCCATGTTGCTCCAGCTAAGTTATGCGCTCCAGTTGCAGCCGCTAAGACTGTATAACTTGATGCGTTCATATTTTTTTGAACAGCCATCGCACCCTCAATGTCCGCACTCGTTGCACTATGATCTCCAAAAATGATTGCATTGTAATAAGATACATCACCTAAACCTTTTAATTCTGTTGTAGCTGCCTCTGCTTTATTTGGTAAATGGATTAGAAAATTCATACATACTAGTAATACAACTATTAAACTACTACTTATTTTTTTTACTTTTTTATTAAATAATGTATTCAATTAATTCACTCCTCACATCTTAATGTAGCTAATAATCTCTGTAGTACCTCCTTTTACACAAACTAATTTTGAGATAATTTTAAAATACAATATAGTCCTTGTTTATACAAAATAATATTTTTCTCTTTATAGCGAAAAATATTATTTCTTTCATAATCACGTTTAATGAGAAAATAAAATTTCACAATGCAATTCACTATATATAATGTTCCTCTGGTAACTAGTTCGTCCATAACTTTAATTCGCGTAGGATGAGCAAATAAGGTGTGTTCTTCAAACTAATTATTTGTAAAAATGATAAGTCTTCAAGAAGTAGCTCTTTTTTAGCCTAGATTTCATTTAATATTCTTTGTTTTTCTTTCTTCTGCTCTTCAATTTTCATATAATATTTCATTTCTTTAACCTCTCTTATTTTTAAATTTATATATAAAATTATCAATATACATTTAGATAATTTTATAATGTAGATAACAAATATAAAAAACCAACCAATTAGTTGCTCTTAAAGGACAAAAAACCCTATTTACAGAAACAGAGTTTTTGTCAAAAGTGAGAATATAAATACTTTATTAGGGACGTTGCTTCCCCACCTTTCAACGTACAGCCGTCGTCAAAGAAACAGAATTTATATTTGGTTAATATATATTTGCTGTACGCTCAAAGGAAGGGAAAACCTTCCCTGTATATGAAGTTACTAGATTGTGGAATGAGCACGCCCCACTAATTTATTTTTACATAATTTCATCCCTTTAACATCAACATTTTTTCCTTATAAACTGCAAAAATACATTATAAAAGAGCTACCGTACATCAGTTACCCTCTCATCAAATTCTTATGTTAATATTCAAAATTCGATACATGAAGTTTTACTGGTTAAAAATTAAAGACGTTATCCAAATAGATAACGTCTTTGCTAAATAAGCGAATCATGTTGTGTATTCCATATTTACTTTAGTTAGGCTATTCTTCTTTCAGCTAACAACCACAACAGACCATCTCGGCAAACTTATCAAGTTTCCCTCACTCCATCAACTAGGATGTTGTTAGCTCAAAGAAGAACACAGGTTCTTCCTAATCGCGGTAGCATTCAATCGTTACCAGCTACTGGCTTCGGATTTTTCACGAAAAAGCTAAAAAGCTGATTGAAAGTCATCTGGAAACGAAGGAGCATAATAATGAAAGAAAAATTACTTACAGTATTAACTTGTAGCGCATTACTAATGGGGATGGTTGCTTGTAACTGAGATGAGAAAACTACAACTGAATCAAAGTCATCTGAACCTACTTACAAAAAGGATGAAACAAAACCCAAAGGGAGATTAGCATTTCAGGATATGACTACAGATCAATCTCTGCGAAACTAAAACAAAATTAAAGATGATTAAGCTAATCAAGGTATTCAAATACTACCTTTTAATCTTGAATATGAAGAAAGCACTGAAACTCATCGTTTTTATTACACAAAAACTGAAGATAGTACATCGGAAACTAAATGGGTTAGTGTGAGCCTAAGAAGAGATGATAAAACAATTAACAGTATTTTATATAATAGCGCTCCAGACCTAAACACTGTTAAAGCCATGATAAAGGCTACAGGGTTAACATGGTCAGATAAACTAGATAGAATGGTTGAAGGAAATGAATCAAATAAAGATAGCAATAAGATAGTAGTTGATGCTGTAAAAATCTCTATTTTCGGAACTCCTACTACTATCAATGTTTCAATCGATGCACCGGCAAGCATTTAACATGGTTAATATCAACTCGAAGGAAGGCACCTTAGAGTATCTTTTTCCCCTATTCTGCTGCAAATGATTATGGTATTACAATAATTATAAAAAAAATATATATGGTTGAAAACAATTTACTTATTTCAACTTCTACCTTTACTTTTTTTAATAATTACTCTTTAATTTACTTGGCGAATACCATTTTAATTCAAAAAATGATCTCGTTACATTCTTTAAGACCATTGAAACTTTCTTAACATTGTTAAAAATGGGGGGATTGGCTTGAAAATGGGCTTAGCGTTGTAAATCCGCATTTTCCTGACGGTCCCCCATCAGAAATTCATCTATGTTATTAGTATCAATTTGTCTAAATGTTTCTAATAACACAGCAAATTTATATATTAAATAACAAGTCCACCTCTTACAAAAAACAGGATAAAAAAATAAACAGCGGAACTAGTCCACTGTTTATTTCACCACGCCTTCATGCAATTTTTCTGTATAATCTTTTACATCTTTCCAGCTATCTTTCGCTGTATGTAAGTCTTCTTTTATGAAGGTAAATTCTTCAGGGCTGATTCCTTTTACGTTTTGTAGTAAATTATTATATTTTGCCCCTACTGTATACCATTGATTTGATATATTTTGCAGTGCTGTAATTGCTGCATCAATTGTTTCTGTCATATTTGTTGTTTTATTTTTCACATCTGTCAAAATTACGACTTCTGCTTGTGCGCCAGAAATTCTATCCTTTAAATTGGCGATTTCTCTTTCTGCATTTGCGATATCTTTTTTCGCAATCGCAATCATCGGTCCGCCAGCCAGACATGTTATTAATGCTACGCAAAGTACACCACCAGCAATGACCATATCATTACTTTTTTTGATTGAATCGTTATATGTATTGATTTGTTGCTCTAGAGCTGGAATACCGGCATTCGTACTTGCTAAAATCGCTGTTAATTGATTTGTATCCTCTTTAAAGCTATTTGTGTCTTTCGCCATTCTATCGCGAAAAGCTTTCAAATTACTTAGTAATACATCTACCTCATTTTGATTCTTTACAATATCGGCATACAATTTTTCTAAATCCGCTTTTAACTTTACGTTATCCTTTTGATCAATCGCTATTAGTATATCATTATAATACGCTTGAAAAGTATTATTGTAATCAATAATATTTTGATCCGTTTTCATAATTTGAGGCTTCATACTGTTTAACCAATACGCTGCGTTGATCTTTGCATCTCTTTGGTGCTGAATCATATTTCCTTTAAACTCACTATTAATGGAACTTATTTTGCTCAAATCAGTCTCTTGTTGATTTTGAATTAATTTTGCATATGAATCCATTGCGAATATGCTCGATGTCGTTTGCGCCATTACATCTTGGAATCCTGCTGGTCCGAGAGAATAATTTTTAGCATTTTCTTGTAACACCTTTACATTTTGTTCTGCTGCAAAAGGATGTAAAGGAAATGCATTACTCGTTGCCACCCCAGCAATCATTACCGCTAAAAGGTATTTTTTATAAAATCGTTTCTGCATACTTTTCACCTATTTTCTTTATAAGAGTATAAAAAACTCCTGCTCACAACTGAACAGGAGCTTCAAATCATTCATCAATACGTAACGCTCTAACGATTCATATTTGATTAAGCTTTTTTCGTATCTACTACTTTAATATCTTCCGCATAAATCTTTTCTGCATAGTCTTTAATGTTTTTCCAGCTATCTTTCGCAATGTTTAAATCTTCTTTAATGAACACAAGGTCATTCGGACTAATTGAATCTACATTTTGAAGTAAAGAATTGTATTTTGATCCCATTGTGTACCATTGGTTTGAAATGTTTTGCAACGCTGTAATTGCAGTATCAATTGTATTTGTTAAATACTCCGTTTGTGTTTTAATGTTCGTTAACCCAGCTACTTCTAATTGAGCAGTTGTAACTTGTCCTGTTATTTTTTGAATTTCTGCCTGTGCATTATCAAGCTCTTTCTTCGCTAATACGATACCAGCTGTACCACCGCCTACAGCTGCTGCACCACCTGCAATTAATGCGACTCCTAGCGGCGTTCCTGCCCCTGTAGCAATAACTACTGCACCACCGATAATTGCAATTGGTCCTAGTGCTGTCGCAACAGATGAACCGATAATAATTGCATTATATTTACTAATTGCTTCATTGTACGTTGTAATTTGATTTTGCAATAGCGGAATTCCAGCATCTTGACTAGCTAATATAGATGTAATTTGATTCGCATCACCCTTGAAGTTTTGCGTATCTGACGTCATTTTGTTTCGGAATTTCTTCAAGTCTTCTACTAACTGATCTACTTGCGCTTTATTTTCATTAATACTACTTGATAATCTAGTTAACCCTTTCGTAAGAGTTGCTTTATCTTTTGCATCTACCGCAGCAACTAAAGTATCATAATAGTTTTGGAATTTCGTATTGTAATTAATGATATTTTGATTCGTTGAAATAAGCTGTGGTTTTAATACATCTAACCATTGCTTCGCATTTCCTCTAGCTGTATCTTGGTGCTGAATCACTTTTCCTTTTAAAGCCGCATCAACAGAAGATACATTACCAAAGTTAACATTCCCTTGTTTAATAATTGTTAAAGCGTACAGATCCATTACTAAGGCGTTTGAACCTGTTCTCTCCATTGCATCTTTTAAGCCTTCTGGTCCTAATGAATATTCTTCATAGTCATTATAAGCTTTTGCTACCGCATGAACTGGAGCCTGTTTCACTGTACTTTCAGCTGCATACGTATGGGCTGGCATGATGTTCCCTGCTGCAAATACTGCCATAAGTGCTGATAGAGCCATTACTTTATAAGGTTTTTTTGTCATTTTTCTTCTCTCCCTATATCGTTACTTATTTTTAATGTACTTCAACGTTTGTAACGTAATCTTCAAATTGATTCGTTTGTTTATTCATTTCATCACTTATTTTTTTAATTTGGTTGAAATGTTTTTGTAGTAAACTACTGTCTGTATATGTGTCTTCTTCAACATTCTTTTGAATTTGGATCATATTATTGTTTAGAACTTTCCAATCTGTTAATAACGTTTCTAAAGTTGCAATTTGACGATCGATTAGTTCTGTAAAGCTACTTACTTGATCTTCAACGAATGTAATTTGTGTCGCTTCTGCTTCAGTTTGTGATAACTTTTGAATAAGTGGTAGTAGCTCTTTTTGCTTTTGCTGAATGCGAAGAGCCGCTTCCCTCGTTTGACTATCTGCAGCATTGACAATTTCATTACTTAAAGTACCGATAGAAACGAAATCAATTGTTTTCGTTTGTGCAGTTTGATTTGTAATTGTAAATACTTGTTTACCGATATTAATAGAACCTTTAATAATTTCTTGAGGTCTATTCAAAATATTCGTTAACTCTGCTTGAATTTCCCCTTGAATTCTTTTAATATCTTCTCTTAACTTCACTATATCTCCACTTGATCCTTGTAGTGTTTTTATTGCTTCATCGGCCTTAATTGATAAGTTGCTACTATCTTTGTCTAATACCGTTTTAAATCGATTTAGCTCTAATAAATCTTGCTCCATACTCTCTTGAATGCTTTGTACTTGTAGTTGTAATTTTCCATATGCATTTGTAAAATCTGCTTTTGCTTGTTCATCTTCATTTACGTTTCCCGCTAGTTCATAGAGCTTACTATAATAACTATTAAATCTAGTACTATATCTCATCATCTCTTGATTTAAGTCGATTAGCTTCGGATTATATTCATCAATCCACTCTCTTACATTTGCCTTTGCAAACTTTTGATGATTCGTCAAACTACTCATCGCGTTCACCTTAATGTCTGGCTGTTGTAAAATCACTAGTCCATATGCTTGTATAAGTGGTGACTGTGACCCTAACATTCTAATTGAATTAGATAATGTATTTGGAGCAATTACATTTTGTGCATATACTGCTTTCACCTCTGTTTGCCCCTCCTTAGCGTAAGCGCTTACAGGAATGAAGCAACTTGTAGATACTGCTGTAACCAATAACCCTGTAATTAAAGTCTTTTTCACTTTAACTCCTCCTATGTATTAGCAACTATTACTATCGCATTTTATTATTCTATTTTCTTACACATAATTTGAGATGGTTAAAATAGAGAACGTTCCCACCGCGATCCATGTATGAACCACCTCTCTCAACCTTTATTGCTACAGTACTTACTTATTGTTATAAAACATTTCATATGTGATTAGTATGAATAACATTGTATAAAATTTCTATTTTATAGCCATTTCCACATTCACACAGTGAATATATTACACGAAAATATTATTCTTTATAAAACAAAAAACGTACGTCAATATGAAATTCCGTTTTGTTTTCATGTAAGTTTTGTACTGTAAGGTCATTTAAACACAGCTATTTATATAACGTAAAGAAGTATTTTCACTCCCTTTATTTTCAAGCTTTCCTGTCCTTATTTCAAAATATAATCCGCTTCACTTTCTCAATTGAAATATCCATATATCACAACAAAAACCCCTACTTATTCACAGATACAAAAGTTATATCGATATATCTTTTAGACTCATATGCAATTACGCATAGCGTATACACAAAAAGGATAGCTTCACTTTCATGAAGCTATCCTTAAAAAATCTTCTTACTTTTTCAAATGATATGGAACTGTCGTGATAACAACATTTCTTTTATAGAGTAAATATGCACGAATGAGTAAGCTAGACTGATTATGAAGAATGTTATGCCAACCTTTTTTCGGAATGAACTGTGGTATAACTACAGTCACTCGGTAATTTGATTCACTCGCTTTATATTGCACTGTATCAATAAACTTTGTTAGCGGTTGTAGAATACTTCTATAATGAGAATGTAACGTAACAAGTCTTACTTCAGGTTGCCACTTCTTCCATTTCTCTTCGAATTTCTTTTCCTCTTCTCTGTCAAAAGCAACATATACAGCGATAACTTGATCTGCTGAAAGAGACTTCGCATAGTTCAACGAATTTTCTACCACATGTGTCATACCAGCCACAGGAACGACAATTACATTTCCTTCAATCGGAACAATTCTCTCACAAGTTTTTAAACTTAATTGATCGCCTACTGCATCATAATGCTTCTTAATTCGGTGGAACAGAAATATGATTGCAGGTAAGAAAATAAGGATCGACCAAACTTGTGCGAATTTAGTTAAAAAGAACATACTCATTACGATAAAACTAATGACTGCACCTATTAAATTGACCGTTAATCGTAAAGCCCATCCTTCAGGCTTTTCACGAATCCATTTTAATACCATACCAGTTTGAGAAAGGGTAAACGGAATAAATACACCCACTGCATATAACGGGATTAAATGTTCTGTTTGTCCTTGGAAAGCTACAATTAAAATAATTGATGCGATTCCAAGTATAATAATTCCGTTTGAGTATCCTAGGCGGTCTCCTCTAATCATAAACATTCTCGGTATAAATTTGTCTTTTGCAAGGTTAACTGCTAATAGTGGAAATGCAGAATAACCTGTATTAGCAGCAAGAATTAATATTAAAGCAGTTGTACCTTGTATGAAATAGTACATGAAATTACGTCCAAAAGTTTGTTCAGCAATTTGTGAAACAACTGTTACTTCCTTACTTGGATTAATTCCATAATAATAAGCTAAAAAGACAATTCCTGAAAATAAAACGGCAAGTAATGCACCCATTGCAAGCAATGTTTTCGCTGCATTGTTTGGTGCAGGATCTTTAAAGTTTGGAATTGCGTTAGAGATCGCCTCAACACC
>Ga0209025_1001596_pt1 | contig 28540 bp, 34 predicted proteins | sample AraplaMF_Col_mLB_FD_184256 | JGI IMG/M metagenome (GOLD analysis project Ga0209025, IMG submission 184256) | Arabidopsis root microbial communities from the University of North Carolina, USA - plate scrape MF_Col_mLB (SPAdes) (version 2) | ecosystem: Host-associated > Plants > Roots > Endosphere... | reverse complement strand
GCAGGGATTCATCATATTACGGCGTTTGCTCGGAATCCTCAAGAGAATGTTGATTTCTACGCAGGGATTCTTGGGTTAAGACTTGTGAAGAAGACGATTAACTTTGATGCGCCAGAGGTCTATCATCTGTACTTCGGCGATGAGGCTGGTAATCCAGGTACAGTGATCACTTTCTTCCCGTGGCCTGAATCACGCAGAGGACGGGTTGGCGGAGGACAAGTAGGGAGAACAACTTATGTAATCCCGCCAGGCGCAATGGGCTTCTGGGAGGAACGCTTGAAGCGTTTTGGGATTTCGACCTCGACGGCTGAACGTTTCGGCGAGAAGTACCTGCAATTCGCAGATCGTGAGGGACTGCAGCTGGAGCTCGTTGAACGTGGGGCTGGCAAGCCGAGTGCGTGGTCGTTCGGCGGAATACCGACAACGGCTGCCATTAAAGGCTTCGGCGGTGCCGTGTTATTCAGTGTCAATTCAGAGCGCACAATAGATGTGCTGGAGAATGTGCTGGGGCTAACGAAGGTCGGAGAAGATGTAGGATACGTACGGTATCAAGCAACCGGGGAGATCGGCAACTTGATCGATGTTGTCGCGAATAATGTGGAATGGGGTCATGGCGGGGCAGGCACCGTGCACCATATTGCATGGCGGGCCAAAGACGATGAAGAGCATGCCAAGTGGCAGCAGGCTGTTATCCAAGGCGGATATAAACCGACCGATATTCTGGATCGTAATTACTTCCATGCACTTTATTTCCGTGAAGCAGGCGGGATTCTGTTCGAGATTGCGACGGATCCTCCAGGCTTCGCACGCGATGAAGATCCTAGTGCACTCGGCGAGAAGTTGATGCTGCCGAAGTGGTTCGAGCCGCGGCGCGCTCAGCTGGAAGCGAATTTGTACCCGATCGAGGTGCGAGTATTAGGAGGGGAACAAGCATGATTCATCTATTCGAGCAAGGCACAGATCCGAATGCACCAACGCTTGTACTTTTTCATGGCACAGGCGGTACGGAGCGAGATCTGCTGCCGTTAGCCAAACATATCTCACCATCGTCCAGTATCCTCAGCCTACGCGGCAACGTACTGGAGAATGGCATGCCGCGCTTCTTCAGACGGCTGGCTGAAGGTGTGTTCGATGAAGAGGATCTCATCTTCCGCACAAAGGAAGTCTATGAGTTTCTAGATCAAGCGAAAGCGCAGTATGGGCTGGATCGCAGCAACTTCATTGCCGTAGGCTATTCGAACGGCGCGAATATCATCGGCAGCTTGCTATTCCATTATGCGAACGCTGTGAGAGCTGCTGTTCTGCATCATCCGATGGTTCCGCGTCGCGGGATCACGCTCCCTAGCCTAGAGGGAACGCAAGTCTTCATTGGTGCAGGTACCAATGATCCAATTTGTTCGAGATCTGAATCCGAAGAGCTGGATCAGCTTCTGCGGGGAGCAGGAGCAACCGTCACGCTCCACTGGGGAAATGCGGGTCATCAGCTGACAGGAGCAGAGGTAGAAGCAGCTGCTTCTTGGTACCAGCAGCACTACGCACAATAACGGTATGAGTTTGCATGTCATTTGAAGCGAAACTTAGAATAGCCATGATAGATAGCGATGTAGGATCGGCTATCTATCATGGCTATTTTGCTGGAGCAGGGGGTGAATATCCGCTATACTGGCTAGAGGTTGAATAACGGAAGAGGTTAATACGAATGAAGAGCTATTTATATACGTATGCAGCACATGAAGATGAACAAGCGTTGTGTCAATTGGAACTACGTACATTGTTCAGAGGAGCGAAGATCGGTGCCAAGAGTCTCATCTCAGAGCACCTTATTGATCCAAGCCGTAGTCCTTTCATTCATGAACGGATTACAATCGAATACACGGCTCCAACGCTTGATGAGCTGGTTGAGCAGGTTGATTCCCTACAAATCCAGCAGGGAAAGACATTTAAGGTCGTATATTATAAATCAGGTGAATTTGTATCCTATGATGAGGAGCGAGTGATTGAACGGAAGCTTGGAGCAGCGATCCGCGGCAAGGTGGATATGCGCAAGCCAGAGCTTATACTCGGCGTTACGAAGTATATGGAGGGTTGGATACTCGGTGAGTGCATGCAGAGTAAGGCGATCTGGAAGCAACATCAAGATAAGCCTCAGAATTATTCGACGGCACTGAGTACAAGACTTGCGCGTGCCGTCACCAATATTGCCGTCCCCGAAGTGGAGGGCGTTCGAGTCATAGATCCATGCTGCGGCATTGGGACCGTATTACTTGAAGCATTATCGATGGGAATCGACATTGTAGGTCGGGATATCAACCCGTTAACGACCCGTGGAGCACGGCTGAATCTTGCGCACTTTGGATACTCGAATGTGGTTACATTAGGCGATATGCGGGATATTACGGATCATTATGATACGGCGATCATCGATCTGCCTTATAACCTATGCTCGAGGCTCTCGGATGAAGAGCGGCTGTCAATGCTGCGCAGTGCGTACCGATTCGCAGATCGCGTCGTATTGATTACAACGGAGCCGATCGACGAATCGGTTACCCATGCTGGCTTCGAGATTGTAGACCGCTGTCAGGTTCACAAAGGTCGATTCGTTCGCGAAGTGCTCGTCGTTCAAGCTCAATCGCAAGCTTATTGATTCGCACGTACTTGTGAGGGAGGCGTCACGGCATGGCTGTTCGTGTTCAGTGATTCTGCTTGCGCTGTCTTACGCTTTCCCCATATGAGTGTGCCGATAACGCCGATGATAATCATGACAGACCCGAGAATATCATAGATTGAGATCTGTTCACCGAATACAAGCACTCCGCCAATCATGGACACGACAGTTGCAAGATTGGAGAATACGCTCATTTTGGAAGCTTCCATTTTGGACAACGTATACGTCTGTAATAACAGCGACATGAGGGAAGAGAGTAATCCTAGATAGAGAATCGCAATCCAGAAGGAGCCGATGGACAAGGGTTGAATCAATTGATCCATCGTACCGCTCATGCCATGTTGAATCAGTGCCATGGCACCGAAGGCCACACTGCCGATCGCCATCATGATATAAGTCAACTCGATGGGACGGAACTGGCTGGAGAGCTTCCGGGCGAATACGCTGTATCCTGAGAAGGACAGGACGGATAGGAACAACAAGATAATCCCCGCAAGATGAGACATATCCAGCTTCGTGCCTTTCATAATAACTACGAACAATACCCCGAATACCGAGAGTGCAATGGCCAACTTTTGCTTAAGCATTGTACGTTCTTTCAGGAAATATCCCGCGAACAGGACCGTTAAGACGGGTGTAAATGCATAGAGAATGCCTCCTTCAGCAGAGGATGCGTGCTGCAATCCGAAGGCTTGGAGCGCGAAGAATAGAGTCGGATACAAGATCGCCATGCCTAGAATCGGACGTAGTGATTTGCCGCGAAGATCGATTTTGATCCACCCAAGCGCAACAGGGATACTAAGAACCAAGAACGACAGGATAAACCGATAGGCTAACGCGGTGAAGGGGTCCGCCGATTGGAGCGCGCTCTTCATGAACAGGAATGATAAGCCGATGATGCAAGCATTGATGACCGCGGATACGACGGCAAGTTTATTGCTTTGTTGTGAATTCATACAAAATATTCCTCCTAGAATAAATCCCATGGATTTATTGAAAATGACGATCTTCCTTCTATTCAGTGATAGTGTGAATCGTTATACTGAAGATACGATAATAACTAGAAGTTGACGAGATGGATTTAACTAAATTGTATCGGTACAGTTTCAAGTGGTTCATGATTTTTAAATAGAAACGCGGTGTGTTGATGGCTAAATATGTATCCGTACTGACGGATATGGAAGAACGAATTCGCACAGGTCAGTATGTTCCTGGTCACAAGCTCCCCTCGATCCGTGATGCATCCGAGATGTATGGATGCAGTAAGAGCACCATTATTCGTGCCTATGCAGAACTCGAACGTCTACATATCATTTATGCAATGCCGCAGAGTGGATATTATGTGGTAGATCGTCGCGGAGAACAGTGGGATCAAGGGAAGGACAACGACAAGCTAGATTTCTCGTCGGCATCACCAGACCTGCATATTTTCCCGTACCTTGATTTTCAACATTGTCTGAATCGTGCGATCGATACGTATCAATATCAATTGTTCACGTATGGGGATTCTCAGGGGCTAGAGAGCTTCCGTCATATGCTGGTGAAGCATCTTGCCGATGATCAAGTGTTCGCGAAGCTGAATCAGATCGTTGTTACGTCGGGTGTACAGCAAGCGCTGAACATTCTGACACGCATGCCTTTTCCGAACGGTAAATCCGTTATTCTGATTGAGCAGCCGAGCTATGAGATCTACCAGCGGTTTCTAGAGCAGGAAGGCGTGGAGGTAGCTGGCATTGAGCGGACAACCCGCGGCTTGGATCTGGATGCGCTGGAGAAGATTTTTAAGCAGGGCAACATCAAGTTCTTCTATACGATGCCAAGGTATCAGAACCCGCTGGGGACTTCCTATACCCTTGCGGAACGGAAAGCGATTGTACGGCTAGCCGAGCGGTATGATGTCTATATTGTCGAAGATGACTATATGGGGGACTTGGGAAGCGAAGTTCGGATGAATCCGCTCTATAGCTATGATACGTCTGAACATGTGATTTATTTGAAAAGCTTCTCCAAAGTCATATTCCCTGGGCTTCGAATCGGTGCAGCGGTAGTACCCAAACTGCTTCATCCGACCCTCGTGCAATATAAGACCTTTTCTGATGCCGATTCTTCGATTGTCTCTCAAGGGGCACTAGAGATTTACCTCAAGAATGGGATGTTCGAACGGCATAAGCGCAAAATTATACAGCTCTATGCGGCTCGGATGAATCGAATGAACCAAGCGCTTACGCAAGTACAAGCATCAGAATGGGTAGAAGTCGCTCCCGTCCAACAAGGCGTGTATATTTCGTTGGTGCTGCCGAAAGTCGTCAATATGGATCAGCTGCATACGAAGCTGAAGCGGGCCAACATCATTACGGTACCAAGCAAACATTTCTTTTTGCAAGATCATACGCCTTCTTCCAAATTCCTTCGGCTAAGTATTACTCGTGTTCACGAGGATCGCATTGAAGAAGGTGTACGAGCGATCATGGATGAAGTGAAGCGCACGGGCCGTGGATGGGGCTAGAAGGTTACGAGATTTGGGATGATCGTCATGCATGATGAAATTCAATGAATGGGGAGGAATCGGTCAATGAAGATTGGGATGATCGGAACCGGATGGTTCTCAGAGATGCACTGCAATTTATTAGAGCAAATGGAAGGTGTACATGTAAGCGCTGTATGTGGGACAAGTATGGAGAAGGCTGAGCGCTTGGCAGGAAAATGGCGTGACGTATCAGCTTACGAGAATGTTGAGAATATGCTCGATCAGGAGAAGCTGGATGCCGTCTATATCTGTGTACCTCCATTTGCGCATGGGGAGATGGAGAAGTCGGTTATTGCGCGGAACATTCCGTTTTTTATCGAGAAGCCGATTGCGTTAGATGATCAACTCCCTGCGGAGCTCTACGCACACATTCAGGAGAAATCCCTTATTACTTCGGTAGGTTATCATTTCCGGTATACCGATGCTGTGCAGAGAGCGTTGGAGCTCTTACAGGGTCGAACCGTAGGGATGGCACTCGGTACATGGATGGGCGGCATGCCGGGGGTCGGATGGTGGCGCAAGCAGGAGGGCTCTGGCGGCCAATTCCTCGAGCAGACGACCCATTTGGTTGATTTACTCCGTTATACGCTGGGTGAAGTGACCGAAGTTTATGCTGCTTATGCGAATCGCGTCATGCATCAGGTCGAGGAAGGCGTTACCGTTGCGGATGTCGGTACCGTGACCTTGAAGCTTGCGAGCGGAGCCGTGGCGAACATCTCGAATACGTGTATTTTGCCGACATCCGGTCCAGTAGGGCTTCATATTTATACCGATCAAGGCGTGATGGAGATTCATTCGAACCAACTTGTAGATCGGACGAAGGATGAGACGTATACACTTCAGAACCAATCCAATCCATATGCCCATGAAAATGATGCGTTCATCCATGCGGTACGCACTGGAGATACCCAGCATATTCGCTCCACCTATCAGGATGCGATCCGATCGCAGCGGATAGCAACAGCTGCTTTGCATTCCGCAGCGACTGGTGTACCAGTCAAATTATAGAAGGCAACATCAATCTAATAAGCCCACTGTACAGATGAACTGCGCAGTGGGCTTGTTTTACGATTACTTAGGGACTTGAAACCAGATTTCTCCGAATTTCGCATCGCGGATTTGATACCACTTGTTCCCCTTCGTATCGAGCTTCTCATTGTTAATCGTGACGATCTGAGGCATCAACGTACCGAGTGCTTTACTTGTTGTTGTTTTATGTGCCGTAATCGGTTTGGTAATTGAGTAGAATTTGTCTGGCGTACTGAATGTTGGTGTCGTTACGCTGAACATCCGGTTGAATGTTGGAATGTAAGAGACTAGATCATTGAAGATTCGCGCATCTCTACTTCCATTTGGATAAGGATTCGACTGCGGTGTCTCGATCACGTAGACCTTATCATTTTGCGTTCCAACAACGACGCCATTATTCGGGCCCTTGGCAAGGGATGCCCACTCTTTCTTCGTATATTTCGTGATGGAGAGGATCATCTCATCATTGGCTTTGGAACCTCTTGGTGTATACATAATCCGTTCCGAGTAAACGCCGCCGTGCTTCATCTTGTCCAGCTTCGCTTGGTTCAATTTCTCTATGTCCACAATGCCGTCCCATGATGCAGGGATGACATACATGAAATCTTGAGCCGGACTCGTATGAATAGAGCTTAGTGCATCTTTCGTCTTTGCTTGCTTCATGACGCTGAACTCGCCGTTTCGGTAGGATAGCGTGGTGTTCACATAGCCGATGGTTTTGGCATTGCTATCCCCGGTAAGTCGCTCTTCGCTGAGCAATTCGTAGATCCCATCCCCATTCGTGTCAAGGGGATCAAGCGAATTGAACGTGGCTAGATTGCCTTTAATCCGTAAATTATCGGATAGAATAACTTTGGGTGTATTGTTATAGAACGAGACGATGCGACTCGTAATATAGCCGCTTGATCCGCCTGTATCAGCCGTCAGCATAATGTCATTCGCTTTATCGCCGTTGAAGTCGCCTGCAAAATTAATATAAGGCATGTAGCCATCGAATCCGATAAGGTTCGCGTTCATGATTTTGGATGTTTTGCCATCGACAACAATAAGGTTAATGTCTAGGGAATAAGGGGATTCCTTATCTTCACGGGTTCCAACCACATACGCAGTGTCCAGCACGCCATCTTTGTTTACATCAATCTTTTGCTGGTCGATTAGCACGGTGTTCTCTGGAACGGTTACGCCATCTAGTGAAAAAGTTTGTCCAATTTTAGGCGGGTTGTCTGAACCGGATTTCGTATGGTCTGCAGCGAACGCCGCTGCAGGGAATGTGGCGAGAATCGATAACGATAGGGTCAGGGCGATGATTTTTTGTCTCATAAAGGATGTACCTCCTGTCAGTCCGTCCTTGTCATTAGCATATTTCGGACGGGTTGGATATGTATGCTACATTTATATTTTATACGTGTTCAAACGCCCTAGGGTTACATCAAGGTATCAATCTATTTAAAATAATATTACGAATCCTGTCGAACGAAGGAAGCCTCAACCGGGATAATCCCTATAGGGAAAGGTGATAGCGGGTATTGACCCCTATCAAGAAAAAGTCATATACTGTTGGATGGTTCATGGAGTGGTTACAATTATTATGACCTAGAGGAGGTTGTACGTTGGCTAAACGTGAGAACCTTATGGAAATGGAGAATGAATTTAGGAAGTTCATGAGAAAGGTGCAGTCTGAATGGGCTAGAAATGTGAATAGTGAGCTCTCAAGGACGCAATTTCTTGTACTCGATAAATTGTATGTAGAAGGTCCGATGAAAGGTTCAGATATTGCCGAGGCCATCTATATTACAGCAGGTGCTGTGACCGGATGCTCGGACAAGCTGATTCTTGGCGGATATGCAGAGCGGCTGCGCGATAAGCGGGATCGGCGCGTTGTATATTTGAAAATTACGGAGAAGGGGATTAAGACCCTGCAGGAAATCGCGAAGCGCAGACATGAGCTGATGAACGATTTATTCGGTAATGTATCGGATGAGGATGTGTTGCATCTGACTTCGATTTTCAAGCAAGTGATTGAGAATTCCGAGTCCAAATAATCATCTTACGTACGCGAGTGCTGTATCGGTACATAATCCTTGGTCGATCTTGCCATCCTAATCGGTAATAAACGATAGAGACAAGGATGTGCTGTATGAAGCAACGCGCGATATCGAGTTGGATTGCTGTCATCTGTATTACCGTTATGTCAAGTATCTTATTTCCAGGCATCTTACGTTCTTCTGCATCTGCTGCGTCATCGCCTGTAACAGTCGCACCTGAGCAGTCCGTAACGGTACCTATGGAAATTCCAGATCATCCGCAGCTGAATGCGCTTCGGAATTTGCAATGGCTTCAGACGGATGCGAGAGACATAACAGGGGATCGTGAGCAGGAACAGATCGGGTTGCTAGGCGGCAAGGACGATCCCAATTCGGATCATTATCAGCTCGTCTATCTGATCTACAAAGATGTGAAACATCAGAAGACCAGTGTCACGTTCATCCAAGGCGGGTATCGACCGAGCATGATCGTATGCGATTTGAATGGGGATCAGGTGAATGATGTCCTTGTGAAGCTTCCGAAGGGAAGCAACACAGAGAAAGCAAATTATCGACTGTATACGGTGAAGAACCAAGAGGTTGTTCCGATGCCTGCACCGAATCCGATCGAAATCGTCGGCCAACTGGAGAATGATTACACGATTACGTTGAAGGCGAAGGGGCAAGAGACCTACGCTGTAAATATGAAGGATCGGAAGGAAAAGTACGATGCAGCAGGCTATTATAAAAATGGTAAGCTGCTGCGTCCAACAAAGGTGTCGAATGCATCATTCGAAGTGATTCAGCCTGTTGATTTCGATAAGAACGGAACGACGGATTTACAGGGTGTACAAAAGGTTACGGGTGCCAGCGATGATGACGTGATTGCCTATGTGCATTCCTTATGGACTTGGGAGGACGGCAAGTGGAGACAGCTGCATGTCTATGTTCAGAAAGCCGTGAAGTGAAGAAGCTTCAAAGGAAGAGCTATCCTGCCCGAGGGTAGCTTTTTGTTGTATACTTGAAAGGGAGTACGATCCGAAAGGGAGTTATCATCATGGAACAAGTATTAGTGGAGGAATACCGTAACGAGACCCTCGAATGTTTGCATCGTGGCCATATTTGCGGTGTTGGAATAGATAGACAAGTGAAGTATGAGGTAGGCGACGCCAATTATGTGGCATTCCTGCGTTCTGCAGGCAAGCCATTTCAGGCCATTCCGGGGATTCGGGCCGGCATTCATGAAGCTTATGGATTAACGGATCGCGAGATTGCAATAATGACGGCTTCGCATCGCGGCGAGTCTTTTCATATGGATACTTTACAGGATTTCATGAAGCATACAGGGCTTGAGGAGTCGAACTTGGTCTGCGCGAAGAGTTATCCGATGCACCGTGCAACAAGAGAGACAATCATTCGTGATCAAGGCCACGAACGACGGATTTATCATAATTGCTCAGGCAAGCATTTCGGTGTACTATCTTACTGCAAGCTGATGGGCTATTCGCTCGAAGGCTATGAAGACCCGAATCATCCGGCACAGCTTGAGATTGTGAAGACACTCGCCACGATGGCTGAGATGCCAGAAGATCAAATTGCGCGTGGAATTGATGGTTGCGGGCTTCCCGTATTTGCGCTTCCGCTGCGGAATATTGCGACAGCTTACTTGAAGCTTGCTTGTCCAGAGTTGATCGAAGATGAAGAGACACGAGAAGCGGTTCGTAAGATCACTTCTGCGATGCATGCGTATCCTGAGAATGTCTCGGGTACGAATCGGATTTGCTCGACTTTGCTGCAAGATTCGAACATTGTCGCTAAAGGCGGCTTCAAAGGGATCTATGGGTTTAGTCTAAGGAAGGAACAACTTGGATTCGCCTTCAAAATTATTGACGGTTCCGATGAAGAATGGGCGCGTATCGTGGTCTCGATTCTAGAACAGATTCAATATGACAATCGCGAGACGATTGAGCGAATTCATGAGCGGTTCCCTGCAGACATCCGGAATGATGCGGGCAAAATTGTAGGCTACAGCAAGGGGGTATTTAAGCTATGAAGCAGCGTGTAATTCTCGAAGTGATTGCGACGACTTTAACGGAAGTTAAAGCGGCTGCCGCGTATGGGGCGGATCGGATTGAGCTCATTACGGCGATGCAGGAGGGAGGCTTGACTCCGTCCATAGGTTTGATTGAGGAAGCGGTCAAATCGGTCAATATTCCAGTAAATGTTATGATTCGACCTCACAGCCGTTCTTTCGAATATGATCGTGAAGATATTCGTACGATGCTGTCGGATGTTCGGCATATTAAACGGGCAGGTGCGAATGCGATAGTCTTCGGGGCTCTAACGCCCAAAGGCGAAATCGATATTCGATTGCTGGAACGGGTATTGGATCGCGCAGGAGATATGAAAATGACGTTCCATCGTGCCATTGATGAAGTTCAGGATCAAATGGCGGCGCTCGAGCAGATCCTTGTCTATCCACAGATAACGACCATTCTTACTTCAGGCGGACAGCCGAATGTTCTCCATGCAATGGATCGCATTCGATCGATGGTCGAGCGTACGGCCGGAACGCATTGTACGATCTTGGCGGGGAGCGGGTTATCGCCAGAAGCGGAGAAGCTTGTGCCTTTCTTACACGAGACAGGTGTACAGCAGGTTCATTTCGGATCAGGTGTGCGAGTAGACGGCAAGTCCCTTGCACCGATCGATTCGGAGCGAATGGCTGCGGTACGTTCCATTTTGCATGCCTAATACATAGAATAGAACAGAACAGGCACCGCTCTTCGGAAAGAGCAGTGCCTGTTTTTCATGAATTAGGAGTGTCTGAGTTTGCCTAACTCGGAGACTAGAGCCTCGATTTCGCTAATGCTGAAGTTCTGCTTACTTACGACGATATCGTAAAGTTCTTGAATATCTTCATAACGTTCGACGGAGAAGGATGAAGCTTGCATCGCAGCGGCGGTTGCCATTTTGAGCTTGGTTTTGATGGCTTCAATCATATATTCTACGTTTTCTTGTGTTGGTTGAGTAAGATCCACATTATTCATCCTTTCCAGGTTCAATATCTTTATTGTAGCATGATTCAAATCACAGGTGCTCAAAAAATTGCCATGAACTTATTGTTCAGTTACAATCATAGCAATATACGGACAGATTAATGCAAGGAGGGGTTGGGTGACGATGCATGAATTGAATTCGAGTTCATCGGTAGGGAGCTCTCGGCAGAAAATGACAGCGGATCAGTTATCGTCTTTTTTTCAGTCGATTTTCACCGCTCATTCAGTGGATCATCTCTCGTTTGTCTGTATTGGTACGGATCGTTCGACAGGAGATGCACTCGGTCCCTTCCTTGGTACTTTGCTGGAACAGCGTGGATTCAAGCATGTGATCGGTACGTTGGCCAATCCATGCGATGCGACGAATCTTACAACCCGATTGAAGACCATCCCGCAGCATCATATCGTCGTAGCAGTCGATGCCTGTCTAGGCCATCCTTCAATGGTCGGACAATACGTTGTGTCGCGTAAACCGTTGAAGCCTGCGGAATCCGTAGGAGGGCGACTGCCGGAGGTCGGGCATTACAGCGTTGCAGGCGTCGTGAATGTAAGCGGACCGAAGCCGTATTGGACGCTACAGATGACTTCGCTCTATCATGTGATGCAGATGGCGGAGCAGATTGTCAGCGCAGTTGATGAAGGGCTTGCGCATGCGCTATTGAGCCAGTAGATCCAGGACGATCCGCATGCAGAAATTTTTTTAATTTGTTTACAAAATTCGAGTCTCTTTTTAATATAGGCCGCATATAATCTAGGTACGCTAATACACAGGTGCTCTAGAGGCCAAGAGGAGAGATGGACAATGACATGGATGAATCATGTGAATATAAAATCGAAGGATGGACAAGTCTATTGCTGCATGCGTAATAAAATTGTTAATTTCAATGAACAGCAATTGATGAGTTATTGTGTAGGCTGCAAAATGTTTGGGGGGACTGCGCAAGGCAAAGGTGTGGAATGTTTCTGGAATGACTTGCGAGGGGAACATACACTCATTGTTACAGACCCTGAACATGAATTCGCCTATAATCAGACGCGAAGCGTCGTGATCTCAACATCGAAATAGAGATTGAAAAGAGGGAACGCATATGAGCTCAGGAATCAAACAAGGAAAGACAAAGGCAGGATTATTTTACAAGGTGCAAGGTAAAGGGAATCCCATTGTGATGCTGCACGGGTTTTGCGGCAGTTCAGATTATTGGGAAGCTGTCGTTCCCGCAATGGCGCAGGAATATCAGGTCATTACACCCGACTTACGGGGGCATGGACAATCGGCTGTGATCGGTACGGAGTTCGGAATCGAAGCTATGGCGCAAGATATTGTGGAATTGCTGGACGAGCTAGGGATTGCAAAGGCCGTCTTATTCGGACATTCGCTGGGAGGCTATATAACCCTAGCATTCGCTGAACAATATGCTGCCCGGCTTCATGGATTCTCCCTTGTCCATTCAACGGCGAATCCCGATGCGGAGCAAGCGCGCGAGAACCGGTTAAAAGCGGTGAAGACGATAGAAGAAGAAGGCATCCGGACATTTGTCGATGGCCTTGTACCGAAATTGTTCGCACCTGAACATGTCACGACGATGCCAGAGCTTGTTGAGCAGGCGAAGCAAATAGGTTATGGAACAGCGCCAGCAGGTGCAACCGGTGCGAGCCTTGCGATGCGATCGCGTCCTGATCGCAATCACGTATTGCAACAGACGCAATTGCCAGTTCTAATCGTTGCTGGGGAGCAAGATCAGATCGTGCCGCCAGACAAAGCGTTTACCATAGAAGCAACGCATATTGAGCCGGCAATCATCCCTGCTGCGGGGCATATGAGCATGGTGGAGACGCCGGACAAGTTGGTACCAGTTCTGCGCAGCTTTTTGCAGCGAGTGTATGGATAATTTTTAATAGAGAGAGGCCTAAGGATGTCCTAGTTTGGATGCTATGAGAGGCCTCTTTTTTGCTGAGGAAGGAGGTTTTATTGACACATCGCTAAGGATTGCATAAAATACATTTAGAAGATTACCTAATTATCTAAGGAATGGAGGGAGCATTCGTGAATGATGCCTTCAAGGCACTGGCAGATCCGACGCGGCGTCAGATTCTGGTGTTGTTGAAAGAACGGGATATGTCCGCAGGTGAAATCGCTGATCATTTTGCCATGACGAAACCAAGTATTTCACATCATCTGAACAGTCTGAAGCATGCACAATTAATTGTGGATCAACGTCAGGGTCAGAACATTATCTATTCGCTCAATACGACCGTCATTCAAGAGGCGCTCGGTTGGTTCCTGAACATGATTCAGAAGGATAAATAGGAGGGAAAAGGCGATGAATACCTCAGAAACGAAAGACAATCCATCGAAGATATGGGATCGCAAGGATACTATACTGATCGTTGTCAGCACCCTCTTGTTCGTGCTAGCTTCCTTGTTCTATCCGCGGCTGCCCGACCAAGTCATCTCGAAATTCGATCTGAATGGAAATCCTACGCGGACGATGGACAAATGGGCATTCTGGTTATTGTATGGAGGGTTGGCTATCTTATTGCCGATCGTTATTAAAATGACTCGAAACCTCGATCCGCGCAAAGCCAACTATTCGCTGTTCGAATCGACATTTCAACTTTCACGCTGGGCGGTTGTCTTGTTCATTCACTTTATTTTTGGGTTTGGGATTGCGTATAATTTAGGATATCCGGTGTCCATGAACATGGTGGCATCACTGGGTCTCGGGATCTTATGGATCATTCTGGGGAATATAATGGGCCGAATTCGATTTACTTACTTTATGGGAATTCGCACGCCTTGGACGCTAGCAAGCGAGGAAGTCTGGCGCAAGACGCATCGGTTCGGCGGAAAATGCTGGTTCGTCGGCGGCTTGCTGATGATCGTCGCAGCATTTTTTCCTACATTTTATTTCCTGATGACGTTTATTTCTGTGTTGCTGCTTAGCACCATTATTCCGGCTATCTATTCTTATTTGCTGTATCGGAACGGATTGAAGTCATAGATCAATATTTATGGCAGGGGTAGGTGAGAGGGATGTTCCAGAGAGATTATTTGGTGCGATTAATTGAAGAGATGACCAGTGTGCTCGGCAAAGTGATGGGTCTTCGTCAGGATAATAAATTGACGGAGGCGGAGTGGGAAATCGATGAGCTCTTGCAGCGTAAATTCCGCCTTCGCGGACCGCTGCTTCAATCGCTATCTGCCGAGGATCTGATCAAGATGTTCACCTTTAATGGTGTGCTTGAATCGGATCGATTGCAGGGTGTCGCGATGTTGCTTAAGGAGCAGGCGATGATTGAAGAGAAGCGGCAAGACACCGAGAAAGCAGCGCAGCTGCGGACCAAAGCATTGCATTTGTTTACCTATGCATCAACGCAGGGTTATCCTGTAAAATGGGTGAAGACTAACGATGAGATCCAAGGGCTTGAAGCCCAGCTGCAAGGGGTTTATCTCACGAGTACCTTGCATCAGCTCCTGTGGAGGCACTATGAGGGAATAGGAAACTATGCGAAGGCCGAAGATCATCTCTTCCATCTCTATCATCGGGAACCCGAGATCTTCTCGGAAGGCATTGCCTTCTACAATCGTTTGCTGGAGCAGACGGACGAGGCACTGGAGGAGGGTAGACTTCCTCGGGAAGAAGTAGAGCAAGGGCTCGCCCAGCTTCAGGACGATGGAAGGCTTAAGTAAGAAATGGAGGCAACAATTTTGGCTAATGAATCCTATACAATTGAATCCATGGGCGAAATGCTCAATGGACTCGTTCAAGAAGGTAAGCTGGTGTCCGGGACGATGAGTCAATTACGGCATAAGCTGCCAGATATGTATACGAAGGTGCTCTTGAAGACGATTGAGCTTCGGAAGCAGCTGTATGTGCAGTTTGAATATCATTATGCGAAGCGGGTCACGCATGAGAATGTCCCGCTTGAAGAGGCTGGGGCAAAGCTTGCCGAGCTCTTCGAGCACACATTCCGGCAGGGTCTGCTTCGGACGACTTCAGAGGAGCTGCAAGTGCTGCTCTCGAAGAAGAATAAGGTGACGGTGATCCGGAAGAAGACGGCTGCGGTCGCAGCCGATTTAACGCATAATCGGAAGAAGCAGTATGTCCTCGAAGAAGGGGAACCCGTTCCGTTCTTGATTGAACTCGGTATCATGAATGCCGACGGAAAAGTGCTAGCGAAGAAATACGATAAGTTCAGGCAGATCAATCGGTTCTTGGAGATGATCCAAGATGTATTGCCGCATTTGCCGAAGGATCGGACGATTACGATCGTTGATTTTGGCTGCGGGAAGTCTTATCTGACCTTTGCGATGTATCATTATTTGAAAGTGCAGCAAGGCTTGTCCCTGCATGTCGTAGGACTGGATCTCAAAGCCGATGTCATCGCACATTGTCAGCAGCTTGCAGAACGTCTCGATTATGGGCAGCTGAGATTCCTCGTCGGCGATATTGCCGAGTACAATGAACTAGAGCAGGTGGATATGGTCGTAACGCTTCATGCGTGTGATACGGCGACAGATGCGGCCCTCGAGAAAGCCGTGCGTTGGGGAGCGAATGTCATTCTCTCTGTCCCATGCTGTCAGCATGAATTATTCCGCCAGATCGATAATCCGGCCCTTGAGCCATTGTTGTCCCATGGCATATTGAAAGAGCGATTCTCTGCGCTCGCAACCGATGCAGCGCGTGCCAAGCTGCTTGACCTTCTCGGCTATCGCACGCAACTACTCGAGTTCATTGATATGGAGCATACGCCGAAGAATATTCTGATTCGAGCAGTGAAAGGTAGTGCGGCCGCAGAATACCGAGAGCAGTGGGTTCAGGAGTACGTGCAATACCGCGATTTCCTTCATATATCGCCTTATCTAGAGCGGGCTTGCCAAGATTTGCTGCCGCCGCTGACGCGTAAGTAGCCTAGTTATTCTAGGATGGGTGTTCGACTTAAATGGTCTATGGTAATATATGGTGTATCGACGACATGAATAGATTTGGAGGGACGGCAGGTTGGAAGATAAGAAGTATACGAATGAACGGGAATCTGTTCCGCTAACCTCATTGCTCAACTGCAGGACAGTCGTAGAACGGAAAGATTATGTATCAACGGGTGTGCTGACGTATGCGGAAGGCGATTTACTCGAAGTTGAAATTGCGGAATACCAAGATTTCGAGCTCGGTGAATCGGTCAAAATTACAATCTATTCGCCGGTAGGTATCCATATTCTGCAATCTTCTGTCATTGCAAAATATGAGGGAGCCATCCTCATTATTCATCCGCCGAACCATCAGAGCAAGTTCGAGGACAAGCGGAAGTATCCACGGATCGCGACGAATAAGGGCGGCCATATTCTTAAAATTGTACGTCATGAGGATTTGTTCGTATTAGATGAGCCGTTGTCCTTTAACTTGTCGAATATCAGCCTGGAAGGGATAGGCTTCATTCTGCCCAAGACAGAGTTGTTCTCCATCCATACGAAGTTTCATGGCGAATTGGATCTAGGATATCGATTCCCGTGCATCTTCATGATCGTTCGCAAGCAAGTATCGGAAGAGGGAATCTTCTATGGGGCGGAGCTGCTGGAGGTCTCTGAAGAATATGAGCGTAATTTAAGAGCGTTTATTCTGAAGCAGCAAATCGAGAACCATTACGAGATGATGAAGTCAAAGATAAAGACGGCCCAATAGCAGATTTATTCGGGCTACAATAAAACAGGTAGCTTCGTCCATACGCTGGACAGCTACCTGTTTTTTGCTTGCCAATTCACCCTCCGAATGACTCGCGAAAAGCGCGGCACAGCTTCTGGCGATCTACATTCCAGAGTGTGGCTAATTCCTCGCTGACCGCTTCGTCCCACCAATCCGATAGAAGCTTGCGATTGCTGGAATTTTCATGAATCCAGATGAGATTGCCTATGACTTTGTGGAAATAGAGGGTTTCTCCTTGCTTCATAGATTCTTCGGGAATCCATACTTTCATACGTTTGACGGCGCGATATAGTTCGGTATTGCAGGTTCTGCGGATTTTTCGGGCGGATGGTAGATTGGCATGATGCTTCTCTGTATGCTTGGCTGTTTGATGCGGATTCGCCACGTGGCATCGACTCCTCTCCATATCAATGTATGCAGGCTGGAGTGGAGAGGCTACCGCGTAGACTTTCGATTCTAATCGACGACAATATATCCGATCATCGGGGCAGCCACTTCTTCATGGTTCATGGGTTTGTTCTCCTTGTTCTCTTTGTTCTCTGTATTCGTGGCAAGATGGCCGGAATGCGTGGTGCAGATCAGACGATAGATTCCTTTTTTCTCCGGTGTGAAAGTGACAACCGTCTCTCGCCCTTTACGCACTTCCCCACGAATCGTTGTACCTTCGATATAGAATTGATGATTCGCCCCATTGACGCCATAAATACTAAGTTTGAGATTCTCCCCGAGTCGTGCTGGAATCGTACCTGGGTCCCAGCGATAGACTTCAATTTCCCTGCCATCCGCAGTTTTGGTCTTGAATTCACCGGTTACGATATGAATGGTGCGTTCTTCCGGTAGATCCGTATTGACGGGTTTGGATTGTTCCCAGCGCAAATATGCGATCGTCAGCATGACAGCGAACATCGCGACGGCGATCCATTGGACTTGTCGTTTATTAATAACCCAGATTCTAGACACTTTATTCACCTCGAATCATGCATTTGAGACAAGTGTATGCGCGAGTGGGTCAAGCCATGCCTAAGAAGTAGAAGTCATGTCCCACCGTGTGTTAGAATAATATAGATTAAAATTTAATACTGGAATGGGAGAAAATAACTGGGGGGTAGAATGGATACAATTCACGCAATTATTAATGACATTTTCCAATGGGTTCAAGGGTTAGGGTACTTTGGTATTGTGCTGGGTCTGATGCTCGAAGTCATTCCGAGTGAAGTTGTTCTTGCCTATGGGGGATACCTAGTCTCGACTGGGGAAATATCCTTTGTTGGAGCCGTGATCTTCGGTACGATCGGCGCGGTGGGTCAGAACTGGATTCTATATGCAATTGGCCGATATGCAGGCCGTCCGTTTTTCGAGAAATACGGCAAGTATTTAAAGATCAAAGAGAAGCATCTAACAATAGCGGAGGGCTGGTTCAATAAGTACGGTGCTGGCATTGTATTCACGGCAAGGTTCGTTCCGTTCATGCGTCAGATTATTTCGGTGCCTGCTGGGATGGCAAGGATGTCATTCGGTTTATTCACGCTGTTAACGTTGCTTGCATCGATTCCGTGGTCGCTTATATTCGTTTTCCTCGGATGGAAGATGGGAGATCAGTGGCAGCATGTGAGTGAGAAGGCAGGTCCATATGTACAGCCGACGCTCCTGATTGCAATTGCATTGTTAATTATTTATGTTGTTATTAAAATATGGCGTTCCAAATCTCGTGCCAAGCGTGCTTAATGGATGCGTTTCTTATACCGCAAAATGAAGGTGAGGATGTCTCATGAGTAAAAATGTGTCTGGCAAGTTGCACGGAGGAATTACACCGAAGCAATTTATGGATGGGATGCAGAAAAATCAAGATGCGTTCAAGGGCTGGTACGATTCATTTTCGTGGCACAATCCAGAAGATGAAGAGTTCTTCGATTCATTGAACAATCGTGATGATTTACGATGTCTAATCATTGCGGCGGATTGGTGCGGTGATGTCGTTCGCAACGTTCCGGTCGTATTCCATCTGATGGAGAAGGCAGGGATTCCAACAGAGGTATTCATCATGGAAGAGCATTTGGATTTGATGGATCAGTTCTTGACGAATGGCGGACGATCTGTGCCCGTGATCATCATTGCTGATACAGGCGGTTATGTCCTAGGGCAATGGGGTCCTCGTCCAGCAGCGGTGCAAGCGCATATGAATGCATTTAAGCTCGAGAATCCAGATCGGGAAGCACCTAATTACCAAGAGAAAATTCAGATCGTTCGTCAGAAAATGATCCAAGAATATGGAGAAGGTACGGGCTATCAGGCTGTCATTGCAGCAGAGCTTCGTGACTTACTAGCAGGAGTGTAGAACTATCATGTTAAAGATTGAATCTTTTCAACTGGGGCCGCTTGAGACGAATTGTTATCTCGTGATGAATGCGGAGACTCATAAGGCTATTGTCATTGATCCAGGTATGAATCCAGGAGCATTAATTCGTCGGATTCAGGATTTGGACGTGGAAGCGATTGTACTGACGCACGCGCATTTCGACCATATGGGCGGCGTGGACGAAGTTCGCAAGCTGAAGAATTGCCCTGTGTATATTCATGATCTGGAAGCGGACTGGCTGACAGATCCGAAGCTCAATGGATCGCTTCGCTGGTCGCAAGTGACCGAACCTCTGTCGACGGATCCAGCTGAATATGCGCTGGAAGATCGTCAGAGCCTGGAGCTGATCGGACATACGTTCCAAGTGATGCATACGCCAGGCCATTCGCCAGGTAGCGTAAGCTTATTGCATGGGAATGATTTGTTCGCAGGGGATGTTCTCTTCCGCATGTCAGTGGGGCGCACGGATTTGCCAGGCGGACGTCAGAATGATTTGCTCGATTCCATAAATCAGAAGCTGTTCAAGCTGGACGACGCGGTGAAAGTCTATCCCGGACATGGGCCGCGGACGACAATTGGATTTGAACGTGCAAACAATCCATACGTGTAAGAACATTATGTGAACACTTCGACATATCTACAAATTTCGACATTATGAGACTAGACTTTAGCACTAGGTGCTGATATACTAAACTCAATTAGATATACTTAACTTTGCGAAGCACGCAAGCTGAGGAGAATAGCTCCCGGTTTGCGTTCTTTTTTTGTTTTTGTGGCTTGGTGTATCGATCACCAAGTGAATCCGCCGACTTTGCTACAAGTGCGTGTTCAAAAAGTCGGTATTTCAGCACCTGAAAGTTTTCGTAGAAAACTTACATCGTAAGCATAGCTCAGGTTGCGAGAACCTGAAGGGTATATGCTTCCGTAGCGAGTTTTTCTTCGAAAAACTTTTAGAGGAACGGAGTTTAGGCGAAACCTAAATGAGTACCTGAAATGTTTACAAAGGAAACATACTCCGTAAGCATACACTCTTCGAAGGTAAACGCAAGATTCGATGTCGATTATGCTTCTTGAATGACTTCGTGATGAGATAAGCCTTGATCGAAGTCATTCGATGATGATCGACCGCGATGTAAGGTAGGTTTATTCGCCAATCAGAATGCTCGCATTCTGATGTGGGCAAATGACGACTTTTTGAACAACCTCTACAAGGGATATCAGTCATGAAGCGCGAACATAATTTAAGAAGCACTTGTTAGCATTGGAGGAAATGAATGATGACGATCCCGAAGCAGGAAATGTTGAACCGCATCGAACGTTTGCAGTTGAAATGCCGCGATCAGCAGATAGACGGTTGTCTTATAACGCAAAATGTCGATCTATATTATTTCACCGGATCGATGCAGACCGGTTATGCCTTTATCCCGGCGCAAGGCGAGTCGGTCTATTACGTGCGCCGCAGCTTAACGCGCGCGGCGCAGGAATCGCACGTGCGGGTCCAGCCGCTGGGTTCGTTTCGCCAATTCGGCGAAACGCTAGCGGGAGACTTCCCGCACGTGTTCGCGAGCGCTGCGCCAGTGCTCGCGACCGAGTTCGACGTGCTGCCGGTACAATTGTACCAGCGCTTCGTCGAACTGCTGCCGCCGTCGACCCGCTGGGTGGACGGCTCGCAGCTGGTCCGTGAGACGCGGATGGTGAAATCCGCGTACGAGGTGGCCGCCATCCGTAGGGCGGCCCAGCTGGCAGACACCGCGCTCGAAGATGCGGTGTCGTACCTGCGCGAGGGCATGACCGAGCTGGAATTGATGAGCCGGATCGAGTACACGTTCCGGCGCCAGGGTCATCTCGGCATCATGCGCATGCGCGGCTACAATCAGGAGATTGTGACCGGCATGGTCGGCGCAGGTGAGGCAGCAGCGGAGCCGACGTACTTCGACGGGCCAGCAGGAGGGCGGGGGATGAGCGCAGCTTATCCGCAGAGCGCAAGCTTAAGACCGATTGCAGCAGGCGAGCCGATCCTGCTCGATATTGGCTGCAACGTCGATGGTTACGTGATTGACCAGACACGCACACTTTGCATTGGGCAGCTTGATGCCGATTTGCAGGCTGCATACGATTTGTCGGAAGCGATCATTCGACGCACGGAAGAACAGCTTGTCCCAGGTACGATCGTCGAGCAGCTCTATTTCGAGTCGCTGAAGATGGCAGAAGAGGGCGGACTGGCGGAACATTTTATGGGGTTCGGAGCAGATCAGGTTCGTTTTCTCGGCCATGGCATCGGACTCGAAATTGATGAGCTTCCTGTTCTCGCACGCGGCTTCAAGATTCCGCTGCAGCCGGGGATGGTGATCGCTGTTGAACCGAAATTCACCTTCCCAGGCCGTGGGGTTGTGGGGATTGAGAACACGTACCTTATTACAGATACAGGGTTCGAGCGGCTTACCATCTCACGTGAAGGCGTTTTAACGATATAGATGATGCTAACGCAATGAACGAGAAAGAGGCCTACCTCTAGCAGAACCTGCTAAGGGTAGCCTCTTTTTTTGTGGAAAATCTTATTTTAAGATAAAGAAGTTATCGGTGTATACATGAACGACAAGTCCTCCTTGATGTCATAATCACTGTGTTAGTATACAATAGGAAGTTAGTGGAATAGGAGCGTGGGTAATCATGAGAACAGTTCTATTAACAGGCTTTGATCCATTCGGTGAGGAAACGATGAACCCAGCGTGGGAAGCCGTGAAACGTCTGGATGGGGAGATCATTTCGGGGATCGTGCGGATCCAATCGATCCAACTTCCGACGGTCTTTGGTGATTCGATTAGACAGCTAGCGGAGGCGCAAGAACGGACCTCTCCTGTGCTGACCATTTGTGTTGGACAAGCGGGTGGTAGCTCCGATATACGCGTGGAACGTGTCGCAATTAATATGGACGATGCGCGAATACCTGATAATGCCGGGAATCAACCGATTGATAGCCCCATTGTAGAGAAGGGCCCAACAGCTTATTGGTCGACACTTCCGGTCAAGTCAATCGTACACGCCTTGAAGGAGAAGGGAATTCCCGCATCGGTATCGCATAGTGCAGGGACGTATGTGTGCAATCATCTTTTCTATGGCCTGATGCACCGAATTGCAGAGGGATCGAGCGAAGGAAAGGGAGGATTTATTCATATTCCCTTCTTGCCAGAGCAAGCCGCTCGATATAGCAATCAGCCGAGCATGTCGCTGGATACGATTGTACAAGGCATCCGTATTGCCGTGGAGGTTATCTTGCGGCAGCACGAAGATATTCGTGTGGTAGGCGGTACACTAGATTAGCAAAATCCACGTCCACGTCTAGCCCTTGCCATGAGTAAGAACATATTGCAATATGGATATCCTATTAGAGGTTGTTCAAAAAGTCATCATTTGCCCACATCAGAATGCGAGCATTCTGATTGGCGAATAAACCTACCTTACATCGCGGTCGATCATCATCGAATGACTTCGATCAAGGTTTATCTCATCACGAAGTCATTCAAGAAGCGTAATCGACATCGAATCTTGCGTTCACCTTCGAAGAGTGTATGCTTACGGAGTATGTTTCCTTTGGAAACATTTCAGGTACTCATTTAGGTTTTGCCTAAATTCCGTTCCTCTAAAAGTTTTTCGAAGAAAAACTCGCTACGTAAGCATATGCCCCTCAGGTTCTCGCAACCTGAGCTATGCTTACGATGTAAGTTTTCTACGAAAACTTTCAGGTGCTGAAATGCCGACTTTTTGAACACGCACTATAATGGTGTGCAGAGAGAGGAGGGGTTCGCATGCGGGGTAATTATTATCGCAATAAATCGGCATTTCGGTTAATGCTAAGTACATTGAAATCATTCAAATTGATATTTTGGCAATCTCTTATTTTCGAACTGGTGTATAAAACGCTAACGATTACGATCTTCGTGCCATTTTTTTCTTATATTTTTCACCAGGCGGTGCAAATAAGTGGGTTTGCGGGTGCAACCAATTATGAATTATTGAAATTCGCATTGAACCCCTACGGCATTTTATGCTTTTTGATCATCATTCCGCTCGCTACGGTTATTATTTTTATAGAAGTTACGGTTCTTATTCTACTATCGTATTACGCGCACCAAGGGGAACGGGTTAAACTTATACCTGTCTTTTTGCAGTCATTAACGTACTTGCCTTTTATGTTTCGGTATGGTTTCTTTGGATGGGCGTTGTATTTCTTATTCATAACCCCACTGCTGAATATTGGATTTTCGTCTACCTTGCTGCCTTCTCTCCAAATCCCTAATTTTATTACGGGAGAATTGTTCAAGACGAACGTCGGGATGCTTATTCTTGGGGGATCCTTTGTTGTTATTGCGCTTTTTTATTTTCGCTGGCTTTTGTCGCTTCATATGATCGTTATTGAAGGCAAGCAAGGATTTATTGAATCTGCCCGCAAAAGCGCAAGGATGATGCGAAAGTCGTATTGGAAAATGTTCTTGACCATTATGTACGGTGTCATTCTATATTTCGTGATGTTCGCTCTATTATTAATCCTGTTCATTATTCTCGTAAGTGTCATTTCTTATGTCGCACAAGAGGTAGATCTGGAGAACAGTCCGCTATTTGGGAAAATTCTATCTTCTATTACAATTTTCACAGTATTTTTTGCATCATATTTTGCTTCACCGCTCTTCATGCATTCACTTACCGCGTTCTATATGGATAAGGCGGAGCCGATGGATGCGGCGGTCAGACATGCCGATTGGGACAGAGAGCGGCATTTTTATTCCCGGGGTTATCGCACTCGATTGCAAATTTATCGTGGAAGACTTGCGATCTTATGCTTGATGGTAATCACAGGGTCACTATTGCTGGATTATTCGTTCCATTTTACGGAGCAGCAGCGTTCGCATCCGTTTACCATTATGGCGCATCGTGGATATACCATGAAGGGTGTTGAGAATTCATTGGAGGCGCTCCAGGGAGCCATTGATGCAAAAGCAGATTATGCGGAAATTGATGTTCAGTTAACGAAGGATGGTCAACTGGCGGTTATTCATGATACGAATCTGAAACGACTCACAGGCCGTAACGTTGCGGTGTACGATCTAACGATGGATGAGCTTCGCAAGCTAGAGCTGAGGCAAGACGATTTCAAGGGTCGAATCCATACCCTCGAAGAGTTTATTGTGTATGCCAAAGGTAAAATTAAGCTGAATATCGAAATCAAGCTGCACGGCCGTGAGCAAGAAAATATTGTCGACAAAGTTGTTGCTGTGATCCACAAACATCAGTTTATTGAACAATGTGTCGTTCAGTCCTTAGACTATCATGTCGTTGTTAAGGTGCAAGAAGTCGAGCCTAAGCTAAAGACAGGTTACGTTGTGTTTGCGAGTACTGGTGTCATGTCATGGATCCATGCTGACTTTATCGTATTGGAAGAGTCTATGGTGACAGAACGTGCAATAGCATCTGCTAAATTGCTCAACAAAACGCTCTATGTCTGGACGGTGAACAATACACCTGATATCGAGGGGTATTATTATATGGGCGTCAATGGTGTCATTACGGATATACCGCAGGATGCGAGAGATACGGTAAAATATCTAGATGAAAATAAAGATGAGAGCGAATTTATATTTAACTCGATGCTATCTTCGCTATTCTCATAATTAACGTGCTAAGAAGTTCTTCATTCGTGGCAAAGCGATGGGAACTTCTTTATTTATTTTTGACCACACTGAACTTTTCAGCTTAGCTATTCGTATTATGGTTGATTTGCAAATCACAACTTGTTTTATATCAAAAAGGGGGAAGCATGTAGCAATGGATGAACAACAACGAATGAACTTGGCTATCCGCGGTGACGACCAGGCGTTAGCTCAATTGCTGCAAGAGCATTACACCTTTTTGATGAAATATTTGATCAAAGTGACAATGAATCCGTCCCTTGCAGAAGACTTGGTGCAGGAGACGATGCTCAAATGTATCGAGAAAATCTCTTATTATAATGGATCGTCGAAATTCTCCTCATGGATGATTACGATCGCGACACGGTTATACATTGACATGATGCGGAAGCGAAAAGTAGAGCAGCGCTGGCAAGAACAGGAACAAGCATTACGCGGGGTTCAGTGGCATATGCAGCAGCACCAAGAGGCGTGGACGGATGCGATTGACGCACTGTCCAGACTACGTTACGATATGCGATTGCCAATCCTGCTCAAGCACTATTATGGATACGCATACGATGAAATTGCAGAGATGATGGACATCCCGCAAGGAACGGTCAAATCAAGAATTTATAACGGGCTACAACAATTGCGAAAGGAGCTCATGCCGAATGCGAAAGAATAAATCTGACTTGAATCAACAGTCATTGCCTAAGTCATCTTCAGAACCACATGTCTCTCAGGAAGATCAAGAGTTAATCGATCAACTGATGCTGAGTTTTCAGCAGATGGATCAAGTGATCCCGCATAGTACCGCACCACATGTGGGACATCTAGAGCAGTTGATTACGGAGCAGAAGTTGGCGGTACGTCGACGTAATCGCTTGGAGCTCCTTTGCTTCTTCCTTGTTGCCTTGGTATTGATCGGCGGAAATACGCTGCTCATCACGACGAGTTGGACGGCATTCGGGATTTTCCAAGGTGCGACGTTCATGGCAGCGCTAGGGTTCCTATTCGGCTCTTATATACGTCGCAAGAAAAAAGGGGATGTTCGGCATGCCAAGTGAATATTATCATCCGGTACCTTGGTGGGTAGTGGTCCTCGTTGTCATCCTCTTGATGACGCAGAGCTTATGGCTATTCATAGACGCGCGCCGACGGGAAAAGAACCGTTGGTTCTGGGGGATCTGGGGACTCATCCAATTTCCGCTGCCGATTCTGTTCTACAGCCTGTTCCATATTTATTTGCCGCATCGCAAGTCAAAGTCTAAGCGTGATCCATCCTAATCATTCACTATTTTATTGAAAGTAGGGATGTACATGAATATAACAGTAAACTGGGGGCTGCTTGCTCCGATTCTAGCCATACAACTCATTCTCATGGTCACCGCTTTAACTTCTCTCTATAAGGCCGATGCAATACGAGGCCCGAAATGGATGTGGGTGCTGATTATTGTCTTCGGTCAAATTCTCGGCCCTATTATATATTTTGTTGTCGGAAGGAACGATAGATCATGACGCTGCTGAAGGTTGATCAGTTGTCGAAGCAATTTAAACAGCATCAAGCAGTGAAGAAGATTAGCTTCTCTATTGAAGAAGGGCGCTGTGTCGCCTTGCTTGGTCCGAATGGAGCGGGTAAGACGACAACGATACACATGTTAACTGGCTTGCTTCGTCCAACATCCGGCGATATCCAGTTGTACCACCAAGGTAGGCAGGTTGCGGATCGAAGGCCTCATCTGGGATATTTGCCGCAGATGCCTGTCTTCTATTCGTGGATGACGGGCCGTGAGTTTGTCCAATATGCAGGACAGCTCGCGGGCTTATCCAGGCAAGAAGCTGAACGCTGTACGGAGGAGTGGTTTGAAATCGTAGGTATTCAAGATGCAGCTAAGCGGCGCATTGGCGGATATTCCGGTGGGATGAAGCAGCGGCTTGGTCTGGCGCAGGCACTCATTCATAGGCCCAAGCTGCTTATTCTGGATGAGCCCGTCTCTGCGCTAGATCCGATTGGACGGAGAGATGTATTACGGATTTTGGAGCGGATTCGCCAAGAGACGACCATTTTGTTCTCGACACATATTTTGCATGATGCGGAAGAGATCTGTGATGATATCATTTTGATTGAGCAGGGTGAGATTGCGGTGCAAGGAAGTCTGGAGCATATACGTCAATCTCATAGCGAACCGATGATCATGATTGAGACCTTGAACGAGGCACAGGCCAAGGCGCTAGAAATCGCAATCAGAAATAATCCTTATGTGAACCATGTAGCGTCTGAGCATCAAACCCTTCGTGTAACGGTTTCTAATCTTGAAGAAGCAGAACGGGGGATTATGACGGAAGCTGTGCAGCACCACGTTTTCATTCGCAAATTGGAAGCGGGTCATAGCACATTAGAAGATTTATTCATGAAGGTGGTGCGGGCATGAGGCAATTCGGTCTCTTTTATCGGAAAGAAATGCTGGAGATGGCACGCAGTTATAAGTGGATTTGGGTACCGATGGTATTCCTGCTTCTCGGTGTGATGCAACCCGTGACAACATACTATATGCCTGAAATTCTGAAGCATGCTGGCAATATGCCAGCAGGTACGATCATCACCATGCCAACACCTACATCTGGTGAAGTCTTGGCGCAGACCCTTAATCAATTTGGCACCATCGGCGTACTTGTGCTCGTGTTATCGATGATGGGGATCGTATCTGGTGAACGGCAGAGCGGTGTGACCTCGCTTATTTTTACTAAGCCTGTCTCATTCATTGCTTATATGACTGCCAAATGGGCAAGCATATTGACCTTAACGGTCGCTGCATTTGCCTGCGGTTACGCGGGAGCTTGTTACTATACCATACAGTTGATTGGTTCGCTGGATGTCGGAACCGTCATTCAAGCAGGCCTCATGTATATGTTATGGTTCGTTTTCGTTATCTCGGTCCTGCTGCTAATTAGCGCATGGCTGCCGAACTCGGCTGGGGTCGCTTTTACGACGATGGCATTCATCATGCTGCTCAGTTTCGGAACGAGTCTTCTTTCACGATATTTGTCATGGAGCCCGAGTCGACTGAGTACGATCGCATCGGAGATATTGACGAAAGTCGAGACGTTGTCATCCGTAGGGCCTGTATTATGGATAAGCCTATGCAGTGTACTCATTTGTGTGATGTTAGCAGTCTATCGGATGCAATCACAAGAATCGATTTCAGCGAAAGCATAGGTTAGCAGGATGTCTCGCAGCAGAACTTCGCTTCTTTTCCTCTGCCCTCGTGGACGTACTATTTTTTTTGTAGTAGGATAGAGGAAATAAAATGATAGATGGACAGCTAGGGGGAAGAAGCGATGTTAAGTTTAGGCCAAAAAGTGATTATCGTCGCTGATCGATTTGAACAGAACATTCCGATTGGGGAATATGGTTATATAATCGCATATGATCGTAATGCGGATAATGCTTTTGACTATGTCGTTCGGGTGCCGAAGGTGAACCGTAACATTGCGGTGCCATACACGGATAT
>Ga0209025_1001592_pt1 | contig 28567 bp, 28 predicted proteins | sample AraplaMF_Col_mLB_FD_184256 | JGI IMG/M metagenome (GOLD analysis project Ga0209025, IMG submission 184256) | Arabidopsis root microbial communities from the University of North Carolina, USA - plate scrape MF_Col_mLB (SPAdes) (version 2) | ecosystem: Host-associated > Plants > Roots > Endosphere... | reverse complement strand
CGTGCAGGTTGACCTGGCTGATGGTCTCGGCGGGATAGGCGACGATGCGATCGAGCGCCCAGATCGGGAAGCGCGCCGGAAAGCTCGGAATCGCCGCCTGCAGCGGGCCGAACTTGGGCGCCAGCCCATGCAGCGACGATTTCTTGCCGATCCGCCACTCGTTGAGGTCACCCATCAGGAAGATCGGGCGCCCGTCGGTCGGCTTGGAGGCGTTGATCAGCGTCTCGACCTGGCGCGAACGCGAATGGCGCAACAGGCCGAGATGCGCCGCGACCACCCGGATCGGCGAGCCGCAGACGGTGAGATCGGCGATCAGCGCCCCGCGCGGCTCGATGCCAGGCAGGACAAGCTGCCGCGTCGCGGTGACGGCGCCGTCGCGGAAGAGCACGACATTGCCGTGCCAGCCATGGCCCTGCCAGGCGCTCTGCACCGGCACCGGCTTCAGGCCGGTCCTGCGCTCGAGCCGGGCGAGATCGAGCAGGCCGGCGCGCTCGCCGAAGCGCTGGTCGGCCTCCTGCAAAGCCACGACGTCGGCATCGATCTGGCGGATTACCTCGATGATCCGGTCCGGATCGAAGCGGCGATCGCGCCCCACGGCCTTATGGATGTTGTAGGAGGCGATCTTCAGTTCAGCGGCAGGCGGCGCGCTGGCGAGCGCCTGCTGACCGGCGGCCTCGCGCGTCCAGCTCGACATCTGCGGCGGCCGCCGCACCCTGATCCGGCGCAAGCCGCGCCCTTCGAACTCTAGCATCCGGCCGGCGTCTCCAATCGCTCGCCCTGCCTTGCTAGCAAGAGCCCTGCCAAGATCAATCCCCGAAACGCACGGCGGTTCGATCGGTCCCGGACGAGCGACGCGCTGGGATCAGCGTTAGCGGAAAAATCCGGCCGATGCAGCCTGCCGAAGGTCCCATCTCGACCTGTTGATCGCTTCCATGGCGGTCCTCCCGGCACTGCGATCGAGCGGGCTGCTACGCTGCCGGCACGGTGTCAGCCGCGACAGGGCCGGGCTCGCCTGCCGCCGGATTGCGCACCAGGCGCGGCGCGGTCGCATCGAGCAGCGGCAATGCCGCAGCCCCGAGCGCGGCCGTGAACTGGCCGGTGGTGCCGCGCTGCACACGCGGGATCGCGCGGTCACCGCGCCTTGCGACCGAGAGCGGCAGCGGCTCGGCCGCAAGGATCAGCGCATCGATCACGCTGTCCGGCAAGGCGCCACCGAGCACGATGGTCTCCGGATCGAACAGGCTCTCCAGCATGGCGAGCACCGGCGAGAGCAGCAGCCCGGCCTGCGCGATCCAGGCGAGGACCGCCGGATGCCCTTCTGCGTGCAGCCTGGCGATTCCGGCGGCATCGACCTGCGTAAGCCCGGCCAGGCGCAGCACCTCCTGCAGGGCCGGCGGCGAGACATAGCGTTCGAGGCAGCCTTCCCGGCCGCAGACGCAAGGCAGGCCCTGCGGCACGGCCGGAAGATGGCCGATCTCGCCGGCATTGCCGAAGGCGCCACGATAGGGCTCGCCCCCGAGCATCAGGCCGAGACCGAGGCCAAGGCCGAAATAGACCAGGCAGAAATGCCGGAGATTGCGGCCGACGCCGTAGAGATGCTCGCCCACCGCCGCCGCCGTCGCATCGTTCTCGATCGCCACCGGCGTGCCGAGTGCGGCGCTCATCAGCGCCGTCACATCCTGCCCCGTCCAGCCCGGCAACGCGGTCGAGCCGACGGTGAGCGTGCTCTCGAAATCGAACGGGCCGGGCATCACCACGCCGCAGCCGAGCAGCCGCTCCGGCAGGCCCTTCGCCGCTCGTGCCCGCTCGAGCTCGCCCGCCGCCAGCGCCTGCACCACCCCGACCGCCAGATCCGGCAAGGGCGCAACGCGCTGCGCCCTGACCTCACCGGCAAGGTCGACCAGTACGGTCGTGATGTGATCGGCGGCGATCTCCATGCCGGCGGTGACGCCGCCATCGGCGTTGAGAGCGAACTCGACCGGCGGCTGGCCGCGCGCCGTGCGCCGCCGGCCGAGCTCGATCAGGAAGCCCTCCTCCAGCAGTTCGGCGACGATGTTCGAGACCGCCTGCGCCGTCAGCCGGGTCAGGCTGGCGATGTCGGAACGGCCGAGCCGGCCATGCTGGCGCAGAGTCTCCAGCACGACTCGCCGGTTATGACGGCGCGCCCGCTCCGGATTGGTGCCGAGGGCGGCGCTGTGAGCGGCTGGCGGCTTGCGATGCGGCATCCGGGATCGACTCTCCTTAGCGATAGCAAGCTGCGCCGGCGATTAATCCAACTCAAGTGAATTAATCGGTTGACAGCAGGCGGGCGGCGGGAAAAGCATGGCGGCTGGATGTCCGGCCGGCCGGGAGCCATGCGGCGGACGTCGCAACCAGATGGGGAGGAAGACCATGCGCGGCTTTCGCGGATTCTTGCTGGGCCTGGCGATATCGGTCGGCGCGATCGCCGGCGCCCGCGCCCAGGCGGTCGAGATCGAGTACTGGCAATATGTGTTCGACGCCCGCATCAAGGCGATGAACGAGCTGATCAAGCGCTTCGAGGCCGCCAACCCGACCATCAAGGTCAAGCACACCACCTTCCCCTATGCCGACTACCAGACCAAGATCGTCGCCGCGGCGCCGGCCGGACAGGGCCCGGACGTCGTGCAGCTCTTCTATGGCTGGGTCGACAATTTCATCGCCGGCAAGGTCATCCGGCCGCTGCCGCGCGACGCCTTCCCGCCCGAGATGATCGAGAAGGAGTTCTATCCTATCGTTTCGGCGATGAAGCGTGAGGGCGAGTACTACGCTCTGCCGACGGCGGTGCGCTCGCTGGCACTGTTCTACAACAAGAAGATCTTCCAGGAGGCCGGCCTCGATCCGGCCAAGCCGCCCAAGACGCTCGACGAATTCCTCGACGCCGCCAAGAAGACGACCAAGCGCGACGGCGCCGGCAACATGCTGCAGGCCGGCGTGACGCTCGACATGCCCGGCCAGGACTACCATTGGTGGCGCGAGGTGCTGCTGCGCCAGATGGGCGGCAAGCCTTATTCCGACGACAACAAGACCGTCGCCTATGACAGCGAGGCCGGCGCCAAGTCGCTGGCCTGGTATGCCGACCTCCAGCGCGTCCACAAGGTCGGCCTCGCCGGCTTCATGGACGAGGGCCAGGCCGCCTTCCGTGCCGGCCGCGCTGCGATGACCATCGACGGCTCCTTCCGCCTCGGTGCCTTCGGCGGCATCAAGAACTTCGAGTGGGGCGTCGCCGAGCTGCCGGCCGGCCCGGACGGCACCAAGTCGAACTTCGCCAGCTATTGGGTCAACGCCATCACCACCAAGCCGACCGGCGAGAAGCTGGAAGCGGCCAAGAAGTTCATGGCCTTCGTCACCTCGCCAGAGGCGATGCAGCTCTGGCTGGAGACGGTCGGCGAATTGCCGGCGCGTAAGGCGGCGGCGGAGACCGAGAAGAACCTCGCCCACCCGGTCTATAGCCCGTTCCTGAAGGCGCTGAACTATTCGCAGGCGACCGTCTTCGTCGACGAGCTGCCGCAGCGCCAGGTCATCCTCGACATGGCCAACCGCGTGCTGCTGCAGAACCAGGAGCCGAAGGCGGCGCTCGCCGAGGCGGCCAAGGCCGAGCAGGCGATCCTCGACCGCTTCTACAAGAAGTGACTGCGGCTGTCTGAGCAGACCATCAGGACAGGATACGCATGACCACCGACACCGATGTCGCCCGCTCCGGCGGGCGCCTCTGGCAGGGCCTCAGCCTGCAGCAGAAGCAGGTGGTCTGGGCCTGGGCATTCCTCGCCGTGCCGATCCTGTTCTACGGGCTGATCCGCTTCTACCCGACGGTCGAGGCGTTCGTGATCTCGACCACGAAGTGGAACCTGATGACGCCGCCCAGCTTCGTCGGGCTGGCCAATTTCGAGCGCTTGCTCGCCGATCCGGTGTTCTGGAAGGTGTTCGGCAACACCTTCCTCTACCTCGTCATCGGCACGCCGGTCAGCCTGATCCTGGCCTTCGTCATCGCCTATCATCTCGACCGCGTCCGCTTCATGCACGGCTTCATCCGGGCGCTGTACTTCCTGCCCTTCCTGACCACGGCGGCGGCGATGGCCTGGGTCTGGCGCTGGTTCTACCAGCCGGTGCCGATCGGCCTGTTCAACAACCTGCTCGCCGGGCTCGGCATCGCCCAGCAGCCCTTCCTGCGCTCGACCACGCAGGCGCTGCCGGCCGTGCTGGCGCCGGCGATCTGGGCCGGGCTCGGCTTCCAGGTGGTGATCTTCCTCGCCGGCCTGCGCGCCATTCCGACGACCTATTACGAGGCGGCGCGGATCGACGGGCTCCCCGATCTCGCCATCCTCAGGAAGATCACGCTGCCTTTACTCAAGCCGACGATCATCTTTCTCGTCGTCTTCTCCTCGATCGGGTTCCTGCGGATCTTCGATCAGGTCTACAACATGACCAGCCAGACGAGCAGCGATCCCGGCGGGCCGCTGAACGCGACCAAGCCGCTCGTGCTGATGATCTACCAGACCGCCTTCTCGTCCTTCGACATGGGCTATGCCGCGGCGCAGACCGTGGTGCTCTTCCTCGTCCTGCTCTGCATCTCGCTGCTGCAGCTGCGCCTGCTGAGGGATCGCTGATGAGCGCCATCGCCTCCCCCGTCTCCGGCCGGATCGAGCCGGGCCGCATCCTGACCTGGCTGCTGCTCTTCGGCGGCGGCCTCATGATGGTGACGCCGCTCGCCTTCATGTTCGCGACCTCGCTGAAGGATTCCTCCGAGATCTACGATCTCGCCTTCTTTCCGGCGCATCCGACGCTCGACAACTACGTCACCGTGCTCTCGGACGGGCGTTTCCTGCGCTGGTTCGCCAATTCCTTCGGCATCGCCACGGCGGTGACGCTCTCCAACGTCTTCTTCGACAGCCTGGTCGGCTACACCCTGGCGAAATTCCAGTTCCGTGGCCGCTATCTCGTCTTCGTCGCCATCCTGTCGACGCTGATGATCCCGACCGAGATGCTGGTCATCCCTTGGTACGTCATGGCCAAGAACTTCGGCTGGCTCGACAGCTACTGGGGCATCATGTTCCCGGGCATGATGACCGCCTTCGGCACCTTCCTGATGAAGCAGTTCTTCGAGACGGTGCCGAACGACTTCCTCGAGGCGGCGCGGGTCGACGGCCTCAACGAGTTCGCGATCTTCTGGCGCATCGCTTTGCCGCTGGTGACGCCGGCGCTCTCGGCACTGGCGATCTTCACCTTCCTCAGCAACTGGACGGCCTTCATCTGGCCGCTGATCGTGACCACGAGCAAGGAGCTCTACACCCTGCCCGTCGGCCTCACGAGCTACGCGGTGGAGGCGCAGGTCCAGTGGGAGCTGATCATGACCGGCGCGGCGCTGGCGACCCTGCCGACGCTCACCGTCTTCCTGCTGCTGCAGCGCTATATCGTCCGCGGCGTCGTGCTCGCCGGGCTCAAGGGATAAGTTCGATGACCGAACCCGCCGACCCGCGCGTCAGCGACACATCCGTCTTTCCCGATCCGATCTACAAGGAGACGGTGCTGCGCCCGCTCTTCGACGGGGCGAAGACGCATCATGTCGCCGGCTTCCGCGCCATTGACCGCGCCCACCTCGTCATGCTGGCCGAGACGGGGATTCTTCCGCGCGAGACCGCCTCGCGCATCGCCCGCGCCCTGATCGCGATCGAGCAGGAGATCGACCCGGCGGCGCTGAGCTATACCGGCGAGGTCGAGGATTATTTCTTCCTGGTCGAAGCCGAATTGCGCAAGCGCCTCGCGCCCGAGGATGACGGCCGGCTGCACACCGGCCGCTCGCGCAACGACATCGACCACACCTTGTTCAAGCTGGCGCTGAAGCCGCGGCTCGACCGGCTCGGCCAGCAGTTGCGCGCCGTCATCGCCGCCGCGCTGACGCTGGCCGAGCGCGAGAAGGCGACGCTGATCGTCGCCTACACCCACGGCCAGCCGGCCCAGCCCTCGACGCTCGGCCATTACCTTTCCGCCGCGATCGAGGTGATGCTGCGCGACCATCAGCGCCTGATGCAGGCGCGCGAATTGCTCGACCTCAGCCCGCTCGGGGCCGCCGCGATCACGACCTCGGGCTTCCCGCTCGACCGCCACCGCACTGCCCATCTGCTCGGCTTCAAGGCGCCGTTGCGGAACTCCTATGGCTGCATCGCCGCGGTCGACTACACGACCGCCGTGTTCAGCGCGATCGAGCTGGTCTTCCTGCATCTCGGCCGGCTGATCCAGGACCTGCAGTTCTGGACCGCCTTCGAGGTCGGCCAGATCTATGTGCCCAACGCCTTCGTGCAGATCTCCTCGATCATGCCGCAGAAGCGCAATCCGGTGCCGATCGAACATCTGCGCCATCTCGCCTCGCAGACGATGAGCCGCGCCCGCATGGCCCGCGACATCGTCCACAACACGCCGTTCACCGACATGAACGACTCCGAGGGCGAGACCCAGGACGCCGGCTACCAGGCCTTCGAGAGCGGCGGGCGCGTGCTCGACCTGCTCGCGGCGCTGCTGCCGGCGCTCTCGGTCGACGGCCGCCGCGTCGCCGAGACGATCCGGCGCTCCTGCATCACCATCACCGAGCTCGCCGACACGCTGGTGCGCCAGGAAGGCCTGCCCTTCCGCGCCGCCCATGAGGTCGCCTCGGCGGTCGCCCGCGCCGTCGTCGCGGGGGATGGCGACCTGCCGCGTGACGGCTATCAGCCGTTCCTGAAAGCCTTCCGCCACGCCGCCGGCCGCGAGCCAAATCTCAGCCGCGAGGCCTTCGCCACGGCGGTCTCCCCGGAGAACTTCGTCGCCCTGCGCGAGCGCTTCGGCGGGCCGGGGTCGCAGGCGCTCGGCGAAGCGCTCGCCGCCTATCGCGCCGAGCTCACAACAGCTGAAGACGCAGCCGCCGCGACCGCCCAGCGCGAGGACGCCGCACGCCGCGAACTCGACGCCGCCTTCACCGCCCTTGCAGGAGCCGCCTGATGGCCGGGATCGCGATTGAGAAGCTGGTCAAGCGCTACGGCCCGACGCAGGTCGTGCATGGCATCGACCTCGACATCCAGGACGGTGAATTCGTCGTCTTCGTCGGCCCTTCCGGCTGCGGCAAGTCGACAACCCTGCGCATGATCGCCGGGCTGGAGGAGATCAACGACGGCACGATTTCGATCGGCGGCCGGGTGGTGAACCGGTTGGAGCCGAAAGAGCGGGACATCGCCATGGTGTTCCAGAACTATGCGATCTACCCGCATATGAGCGTCGCCGAGAACATCGCCTTCGGCCTCTACACCTCCCAGCTCGACAAGGCGGCCAAGCGCAAGCGGGTCGAGGAGGTCGCCGAGGTGCTCGGCCTGACCAAGCTGCTGGAGCGCCGCCCGTCCGCCCTCTCTGGCGGCCAGCGCCAGCGCGTCGCCATCGGCCGCGCCATGGTGCGCGATCCCGCCGTCTTCCTGTTCGACGAACCGCTCTCCAATCTCGACGCGCAATTGCGCGCCCAGATGCGGCTGGAGATCAAGCGCCTGCACCAGCGGCTGCGCACCACCATCGTCTTCGTCACCCATGACCAGGTCGAGGCGATGACGCTCGCCGACCGGATCGTGGTGATGCGCGATGGCCATATCCTCCAGGTCGGCGCGCCGATGGAGCTCTACGAGAAGCCGGCCGACGTCTTCACCGCCCGCTTCATCGGCTCGCCGACCATGAACATCGTGCCCGCCAAGGCGGTGCCGGAGGCCGGCCGCAGCTCGCTGCAGCTCGGCGAGAGGCCGCTGCCATGGCCCGCCGCGCTCCCGGCCGACATCCTCGTCGGCGTCCGGCCGCAGGAACTGCGCGTACTGGATCAGGGCGAAGCCGCCGATCTCATCCTCTCCGGCACCGTCGCGGTGGTCGAGCCGCTGGGGCCGGAGACCTTCGTCCATGTCGAGACCGCCGGCGGCCTGCTGCTCGCCTCGGCCCCGGCCAAGAGCCCACCCGCTGTCGGCAGCGCCGTCAGGCTCGGCGCCCCCGCTTCGGCGCTGCGCCTGTTCGACGCCAAGAGCGAGCGGGCCCTGTGACCTCCCGGCGGCCACGGCCGGACGGGCTCGTGCTCAGCACCGGCCGGCTCTATTGCGACCTCGTCTTTCGCGGACTGGAGGCGATGCCACGCCTCGGCGAGGAGCGCTTTGCCGACGACATCGCGATCGTGCCCGGCGGCGGCGGCTTCATCACCGCGGCCCACCTCGTCGGCCTCGGCCAGCCCGCGGCCTTGCTGGCGCGCCTCGGCGAGGACCCGCTCGCGCAATCGCTGCTGCCGGCGCTCGAAAGCAGCGGCGTCGATCTCGCCTTTCTGGAACGCGCCGCCGATGCCGGCCCGCAGCTCACCGTGGCCATGGTGCAGGATGGCGAGCGCGCCTTCCTCTCGCGCCGTGCCGGCCCCGCTCGTCCGGCGACCCTCCCCGCCGCGCTCGGCGATGTCCGCGCCGACCATCTCCACATCGCCGAGTTCGCGACGCTGGCCGAGATCCCCCATCTGGTCACCGACGCCAGGCATCACGGCCTCACCGTCTCGCTCGACCCGAGTTGGGATGATGCGCTGATCCGCTCGCCCGATCTCGTCGCACGCTGCAACGGCATCGACATCTTCCTGCCCAACGCCTCCGAGGCCCGCGCGATCGCCGGCTGTGACGATCTCGACGCCGCCGGCCGGCGGCTAGCCCGACATTTCGCAGCGGTGGTGATCAAGGATGGCGGCGCCGGCGCCGGCCTCTACCAGGGTGAGGAGAGCCTCAGGCTTCCTGCCGCACCTTGCGAGGGCGTGCTCGATACGACCGGCGCGGGCGATGCCTTCAATGCCGGCTTCCTCGCCGCCTGGCTCGCTGGGAAGACGCCCGAACGCGCGCTCGCCGAGGGCATCGCCTGTGGTACGCTCTCGGTCCAGAGCGTCGGTGGCGCCGGCCGCAGGCTCGACCCACGGCATGTGATCCGCATCGCCGACCAACTCCTCGAAGAGCCCTCGCGTCACCATGGCTGAAGCCCTGCTCACCTGCGAGGCCGCCGAGGCCACCGCCGTCGCACGCCGCCAGTTCGCGGAGAACGGCTCGGTCATCGCCGATCTCGTCCAGCGCCTGCGCATCAAGCGGCCAGCCTTCGTCGCGACCTGCGCCCGCGGTTCGTCCGACCATGCCGCGACCTATGGCAAATACCTGATCGAGCGCACGCTCGGCCTGCCGGTCGCCTCGCTCGGCCCAAGCCTCGCCTCGGTCTATGGCGGCGAGCTCGATCTCTCTCGCGCCGTCTTCATCGCCGCCTCGCAATCCGGCCGCAGCCCTGACGCACTGCTGCTGACCGAGGCGGCAAAGCGAGCCGGCGCGCTCGTCGTCGGCTTCGTCAATGACGAGGCTTCGCCGCTAGCCCGCATGGTCGACGTCCTCGTACCGCTGCGAGCCGGGGCGGAGGGCAGCGTCGCCGCGACCAAGAGCTTCCTTGCCACCTGCCTCGCCTTCCTGCACCTGACGGCCGACTGGGCGCAGGATGAAGACCTCTCCTCAGCGCTGACGCAGGCGCCCGCAGCGCTCGATGCCGCCGGGCACTGCGATTGGACACCGGCCCTGCTCTCCTGGCGCGAGGCGCGCAGCCTCTATGTGATCGGCCGGGGATTATCCTTCGGCATCGCCCAGGAGATCGCGCTCAAGTTCAAGGAAACCTGCCGCATCCATGCCGAGGCCTTCAGCGCCGCCGAGGTGCTGCACGGGCCGCTCGCTCTGGTCGGACAGGGTTTCCCGGCGCTGGCGCTCGATCCGGGCGACGAGGGCAGCGAGAGCGTCAGCGCCGCCGCCTCGAGCTTCATGGGGCTCGGCGCCGATCTGCGCTATGCCGGCTATGGCGCCGGCACCGGAGAGAGCCTGCCGCTGCCGCCCGGCCTGCCGGCGGCCCTGCTGCCGCTGGCGCAAACCCGCGCCTTCTACGGCGCGCTCGCAGCGCTCGCCCAAAGCCGCGGCCTCGATCCCGACCGTCCGCCTCACCTCTCCAAGGTGACGCGGACGGTCTGAGCCCGCTTATTTCCCGAGGACCAAGTTCGGCAGCCAGGTCGTCAGCGGCGGCCAGAGCGTGATCGCCACCAGCACGACGAGCAGCGGCACCAGCCAGGGCAGGATCGCCTTCGACATCGCCTCGAACGAGACATTGGCGATCCGCGTCACCACGAACAATACGATGCCGATCGGCGGATGGATGGTGCCGAGGATCAGGTTCAGGATCATGACGATGCCAAACTGGACCGGATCGATGCCGAAGCCGTGAGCCGCCGGCACCAGGATCGGGATCAGGATCAGCATCGCCGCCAGCGCTTCCATGAAGCAGCCGACGATCAGCAGGATCAGGTTGCAGACGAGCAGGAAGACCAGCGGATCGTGGATCGTGTTCACGATCAGCGGTGTCAGGGTCTGCGGCACGCGCGAGATCGACATACACCAGCCGAGCGCGCCGGCCGCCATCACCAGCACCATGACGAGGCCGGTCGTCTCGGCCGTCTCGACCAGGATCGGCCAGAGCTGCTTCACCTCGAGCGTGCGGTAGACGAAGAAGCCGAGGAACAAGGCATAGAGGCAGGCGACCGCCGCCGCCTCGGTCGGCGTGAAGGCGCCGCTGAACATGCCGCCGAGGATGAGCGGCGGCGTCATCAGGGCGAAGAAGCCCTGGAAGAAGGTTTTGGCGATGTTGCGGAAGCCGCCGAAGGGCTCCTTGCGGAAGCCCTGCCGCTTGGCGATCAAGGCGACCATCACCATCAGCGACAGCCCCATCAGCACGCCGGGGATCACGCCGCCGATGAACAGCCGCCCGATCGAGACGTCGGCGGTGACGCCATAGATCACCATCGGCAGGCTCGGCGGGATGATCGGCCCGATCGTGGCGGCGGCGGCGGTGATCGCGGCAGCGGTCTCCGGCCGGTACCCGGCCTTGCGCATCGCCCTGATCTCGATCGCTCCCGAGCCGGCGGCATCGGCCACCGCCGAGCCGACCATGCCGGCGAAGATCATGCTGGTCAGGATGCTGGCATGGGCGTAGCCGCCGCGCAGCCAGCCGATCACCGCCGTGGCGAAATGCACGATCCGATCGGTCAATCGCGCCGCGCCGAGGATGTTGCCCATCAGGATGAACAGCGGCGCCGCGACGATCGGGAACGAGTTCATCGCCTGCGCCATCTTCTGCGGCACGATCGAATCCGCCAGTCCGCCGAAATGGACGAAGGCGAAGGCGGCGAGGCCCATCGAAGCGAAGAGCGGAAAGCCGGCGAGGATCGCCAGGAACCAGATGCCCGAGATCTGGAAGATCAGCGTGCTCATTGGACGCCACCCGTGATTGCCGCAGCCTCGGGTACATGGGGAGGTTCGCGGCGGCGGCGGATGCTCTCGACGAGCTCACTGAAGCCCTGCAGCGCCGTGACCAGCCCGACGAACACCATCGGCGCATAGAGCCAGGAGATCGAGATCGGCACGGTGGTCGCTTCGAGATCGAAATTCACCGTGACCAGATGCACGCTGTACCAGGCGACGAGCACGCCGAAGAGCGTCATCGCCGCCTGCATCACGATCTCGGCCAGGCGCCACAATCGCGGCGGCAGCAGGTCATGGAAGAAGCGGATGCGGATATGTGAGCGCCGCCGGCTCGCCAGCACCCAGCCGATGACGGCGAGCCAGAGCATCAGGAAGCGCGAGACCTCGTCGGTCCAGATCAGAGGGTCACCCATGGCACGCGTCACGATGCCGAGCGTCACGCAGATCAGCAGCAGCACCACCAGCACCGCCGCAACCACCATCATCGCCCGGTCGAAGACCAGGCGCAGAACAGCCAGCATCGTCATGTCTCCGGAAGGGTCCGGCCCGCGAACCGGGCCGGACACGGGGTCGCGCGGTTCAGCTCACAGGCTCTGGATGCGGTCCCAGAGTCCCTTGCCCCATTTGCTCTCGAACTTGGCCGGCAGGGTCGCCAGCACCGGCTTGCGGAAGCTCTCGAGGTCGGGCGTCATCACGGTCATCCCGGCCTTGCCCAGGGTTTCGGCGAGGCCCGCTTCCTGCTTGGCGATCTCGGCGTCCTGCCAGATGGAGGCCGTCTCGACCGCCGATTTGATGACGGCGCGGTCGGCTTCGGCGAGCTTGGTCCAGGCGCTCTCGTTCACGATCACCAGGCGCGGCGTGATGATGTGCGAGGTCAGCACCAGATATTTCTGGACCTCGTTGAGCTTGGCCGACTGGATCGTCGGCAGCGGGTTCTCCTGGCCGTCGACCGCCCCCTGCGACAGCGCCAGATAGAGCTCGCTGAAGTTCAGCGGCGTCGGCCGCGCGCCCCAGGCCTCCGCCATGGCGCGGAAGGTGTCGACCTCCGGAACGCGCAGCTTGAAGCCCTTCATGTCGTCGACGCTCTTGATCGGCTTGCCGCCGCTCGTCAGGTGGCGCACGCCGTAATAGGTCACGCCGATCATGCGCATGCCGCGCTTCTCGACCAGGACCTTGTTGAGCTCGTCGATCAGCGGCGATTTCAGCGCTTTGGTCATGTGCGCCGCGTCGCGCCAGATATAGGGCGCCTCGATGATCGAGATCTGCGGCACGAACTGGCCGAGCTGGGCGGCGCCCTCGGTCACCATGGTCAGCGCCCCGCTCGCCACCGACTCGACCATGTCGCGCGAGGAGCCGAGCTGGCCGTTGGGGAAGGTCTGGATTTCGATCCGCCCGCCGGTCTTCTCCTTGACCTCGGCCGCCGCCTTCACGGCGCTCTGCGGCGAGGGATGGGCCTGCGGCTGCCCGTCCGCCCAGCGGATCACGGTCGCCTGCGCCCGCAGCACGCTCGGCATCGCGATCATCGCGCCGGCCGCGGTGGAGCCGGCCAGAAAGCCACGTTTCGTCAGCTTCGTCATCGTTGTCGTCCTCCCAAAGCGGCCGGTTTTCCGGCTCGCTGTCCCAGCGCCTTGTCTCGACCGGCGCCCGATCGCTCGTCAGTAGCTCATCGCCCTCGTCCGGGCGTTGTTGATATGCGCGCTCATCTCGGCTGCAGCCGCCTCGGGATCGCGCGATTCGATCGCGGCGATGATCTTGAGATGGTCCTGCATCACCGGGATCAGGATGTGGTTCTGGATCCGCGTCTCGTATTGCCGGATCAGCCTGATCTTCAGCCAGGTGACGCGGAAGGCCTGGCTGACGATGTCGTTGTCGAGATGGTCGATGATCATCTCGTGCATCAGCCGGTCCACATCCTCGGCATCCTCGATCAGCGTCTCGTCGCCGCCGGCCTCGGCCCGGCGGATGATCGCCTCATGCCGCTCGCGCTGCTCGGCGATCTCCTCGTCTGTCGCTGTCCGGGTGTAGGCAGCGGTCGCCTCCTTCTCGAGGAAGAGGCGGAACTGGAAGGCGTTGCGGATCAGGTTGAGGTCGACATGGGCGACCTGCATGCCGCGCTGCGGCACGGTCTTGATCAGCCCTTCCGCCTCGAGCCGCGGGATCAGTTCGCGGATCGCCCCGAGCGGGTAGCCCGTCATGGCGACGAGCTCGCGCTGGGTGACGAACTGGCCCGGCCGGATCTCGCGCGCGAGCAGCCGCTCGGTGAAGCTGGCATAGGCCCGCTCCCTGAGCTTCAGCGGCTCGCCGTCGCGATCCGGATCGGGCTGGCTCATCGCTTCCTCCCTCAGCGCGCTTTCCGTTCAGCCGGCATCGGCTGAACGACAAGAATTCGCGCCAAACCAAGTTGGAGCATGTTCCCATCGCAAAAGTGGTCCCCACTTTTGCGGAACATGCTCTAGGCCGCCCTGGCGCGGGTGATCCGGTCGAAAGCGGCGAACAGCGCCTTGCGCTGGCCTTCGTCGAGCGCGGTCAGCGGCGCCCGCATCGGGCCATAGCCGTCATCGCCATGGAGATGGCCGACCAGCGCCTTCACTGCCGGCAGCACCGGATAGGAGCAGATCTCGTCGACCAACGCGTTGACGACCGCGTCCTCGGCGCCCTCATAGACGACCGGACGGAGCAGATGCGGCACCAGGTTGGCGACGCCGCAGATCGAGCCCTGCGCGCCATTGCGCACGGCGCGGCCGAGCAGGCGCTCGTCGCCGACGAGGATGGCGAGCTCGCCATGCGCCTTGAGGAAGGCTTCCGTCGTCGCATAGTCGCCGGAGGAATCCTTGATGCCGGTGACGATGCCAGGAAAGGCCTTCTTCAGCCGCTCGACCAGGCCGACCGAGATCTCGACCGCAGTGACCGAGGGGATGTGGTAGAGGATGGTGTTGCGCGCGGAGGCGCCGAGCTTCTCGAAGAACTGCGAGAACCAGGCATAGAGCCCCTCGTCGCTGACGCCCTTGAAGTAGAAGGGCGGCGCGACGAGCAGGCCCTTGGCGCCGATGTTGAGCGCGGTCTGCGCCTGGTCGACCGCCTCGTGCAGCGAGGCGGCGGCGACACCCGCATAGATCTGCTTGGCCGGGTCGACGCCGGCTGCGACCAGGGCGCCGAGCATGGCGGTGCGGGCCGGGCCGCCGAGGGCCGCGCCCTCGCCGGTGGTGCCGAACAGCGTGACCGAATCGCAGCCATTAGCGAGAACGTGCTTCGCGTGGTGCACGAGGCGCGGCAGGTCGACGGCGCCGCCTTCCCGCATCGGCGTGGTGATGGCGCAGGAGAGGCCGAAGCGGTTGGGATTCAGAGCCATTGCGAAGCGTCTTTCCGTGAGATGAGCGATTGAAGCGTTGAGGAAGTCGGGTGCGCAGCAAGATCGGCGCCAGCAATGTCAGCCATCCTTGAGCCCTCCGGCGGAGAGGCCGGCGACGATCTCGCGCTGGGCGAGGACGGTCAGCAGCAGGACGGGCAGCGTGACGAGCAGGGCGGCCGCCGCGAGCGGGCCCCAGGAAATCTGCTCGAAGGTCAACGAGTTGTAGACGGCCGAGGGCAACGTCCGGCTCGCCTTGCCGCCGAGCACGACCGAGAAGATGAAGTTGTTCCAGGAGAAGATGAAGGCGAGGATGCCGCCGACGACGATGCCGGGCCGGGCCAAAGGCAGCGCGACATGGCGGAAGGCCTGCCAGGTCGAGGCGCCGTCGATGCGCGCTGCGTCCTCCAGCTCCATCGGCACGTTCTCGAAGTACCCGATCATGATCCAGACGATGATCGGGATGGTGATGACGAGATGGGTGATCACCAGCGCCGTCACTGTGCCGACGAGGCCGGTGATCTGGAACAGCAGGAAGAGCGGGATCAGGTAGGACAGCGCCGGCGTCATCCTGGCGACCAGGATCAGGATCGCGAACTTATGGGCCTTGCCGCGGGCGATGCCATAGCCGGCGGGCACGCCGACCGCGAGGCCGACCAGCACCGCTCCGCCCGTCACCAGGATCGAGTTCCAGAGATAGAGCGCGAAATTGTTCTTCTCGAACACGTCGAGATAGTTGGCGAAGGTCGGCGGGCTCGGGATGAACACCGGCGGGAAGGCGGTGTTGTCGAGCTCGTTCTTCAGCGAGAGCGAGATCATCCAGAGAAAGACCAACACCGCCGGCGAGACCAGCACGAAGACCGAGGCGTAGAAGCCGAATTTGGAGAGCAGGCGCTTCATCACGCGTTCCACTTCGACTTCTGGCGCGCGTAGAGCAGCAGCAGCGACAGCATGATGATGATCACGAAGAAGATCACCACGACCGCCGAGGCGTAGCCGATCTTGTAGAACTGGAAGGCCTGCAGATAGAGGAAGATGTTGAGCGTCTCGGACGCCGTGCCCGGCCCGCCCTGGGTGATCACGAAGATCGTGTCGAAGGCCTTCAGCGCATCGATCGTGCGGATCACGATCGCGACCATGATGAAGGGCCAGACCAACGGTAGCGTGATGTGCCGGAACATGTGCCAGGCATTGGCGCCGTCGATCAGCGCGGATTCGTAAGGCTCTTTCGGCAGCCCTGCCAATCCGCCGAGCACAATCAGCATGACCAGCGGCGTCCAGTGCCAGACCTCGACCAGGATCAGCGTCGGGATCACAGTGTTCGGCGAGTAGACCCAGGCCTGGGGGCCGATACCGACCAGCGAGAGCAGGTAATTGAGCACGCCGAGCTGGGGATGGAACATCATCGTCCAGACCAGCGCGACCGCGACCGGCGTCGCCATCATCGGCATGACGAAGATGGTCCGCAGCAGGCCGCGGAACGGGAATTCCCGATGGAAGACGAGGGCCGCGGCCGTGCCGAACAGGATCGGCAGCACCACCGCGAGCACCGTGTAATAGAATGTGTGCCCCATCGACTCGATGAAGCGCGGATCGCGGGCGAGCTCGACGAAGTTCTGCAGGCCGATGAATTCCTGCCCGCCGCCGATCTTCCAGTCCTGCGTGGACATGTAGAGCGTGAACAGCCAGGGGAAGACGATCACGCTGGCGATGATCAGCACCGCCGGCAGCGAGAACAGCCAGTAGCGCGGCGTGAAATCCTGCGAATCCGCTGCCGCGGGCGGCGCCGGGCTCGCGAGATTGCTGGCTGGCAAGGTGCTGCTGGTCATGTGTTGCTCTGGAAACTCACACCGTCATGCTCGCCCTTGTGGCGAGCATCCATGTCTTTGAACCCGGACCTGCCCACAGGAAGGCGTGGATGGTCGGGACAAGCCCGACCATGACGCGCCCAGCGGCCGGTCGCAGCCGGCTTCAGCCCTGCTCGCTCTTGGCCAGCACCGGCGCGAAGGCTTCCGTCGCCTTCTTCAGCTCGGCCGCGACATCGGCGCCGCCGATCGCATTGGTCAGCGCCACCCCGAAGACATCGCGGAACTCGGTGACCGGGACGATCTGCGGCAGCGCGGCGCGGGCGACCTTGGCCGAGTTCAGCAGGCAGTCGAAATACTGCTTGCCGAACTTCGATGCCTCGATCGTCGCCGTGTCGAGATAGGCCGAAGAGCGGGCCGGAGCGCCGGCGCCAGCCTTGAGCATGGCGAGCTGCTGGACCTTGTTCGTGACGAACTGGATGTAGAGCCAGGCCGCTTCCTTCTTGGAGGAGCCGCGCGAGATGCCGATACCGTCGCCGAACATGCCGGCATGGTGCGCCTTCGGCCCGGGCGGGGTGACGCCATAGCCGACCTTGCCAACGATGCGCGACTTGCTGGGGTCTTCCAGTGGGGTCGCAAAGCCGATGCCGTCGAGCCACATCGCGGCCCGGCCCTGCATGAATGTGGTCTGGCATTCGTTCCAGTTGAAGCCGACGGACCCGACCGGGCCGGTGTCCTTGTTCAGCTTCTTGTAGAGCTCGCCGGCCCAGATCGCCTCGGGCGTGTCGGTCAGGAGCTTGCCATCGGCCGAGGTGGTCTCGACACCCTGACCGAGCAGCAGGCAGGCCCAGACCGGGACGTTGGCGTTCTTCAGGCCACGCGAGACGAAGCCGGCGACGCCCTTGGCCGGGTCGTGCAGCTTGGCGGCGGCAACCGCCATCTCGTCCATGCTCTTCGGGTAAGCGACGCCCTTCGCGTCGAAGAGTTCCTTGTTGTAATAGAGCATCCAGTAGTCGACGAAATAGGGCAGCGTATCGAGTGCCCCATTGGCCTGGCGGGCATAGGCGACGGCGCCGGCGCCGAAATCCTCGAAGTTGAAATCGGGCGAGGTCAGCGACGCGTCCTTGATCATCGGCGACAGGTCGGCGAACCATTTGCCCTTGGCCGCCATGCGCTTCTGCACATGCAGCGAGATCGCGCTGACGTCGAAGCTCGGCTTGCCTGAGGCGAACTCGATCACCGCCTTCTGGCGCTGCTGCTGCTCCGGCACCTGCTCGGAGGAGACCTTGATGCCGGTGAGCTCGGTGAACTCCTTCTCGGCGGCCTGGAACAGGTCGGAGCGCGGGTTCTTGACCAGCAGCACGTCGATCGACTGGCCGGAGAAGCGCTTCCAGTTGAAGGCGGCCTGGGCGCGCGCCTCGCGCAGCACCAGCGGCGAGGCGATCGCGCCGGTCGCGCCGAGCGCGGCGGCGCCGCGCAGCAGGCCACGCCGCGTCGGCTTCAGAATCTCGGTCATGAACATCCTCCCTGGACTAGTGCGCGGCCATCGCGGGCCGTCTTGATCCCGTTCCGGCAGGCAGGCTCAGCATGGCCGCACCTACCGGAATGGTGCGCAAGCTAGTCCGGAACGAAGGCGGTTGCAAGCTAACATGTTGACGTGCACATAGTGATGCACCACGACCGAGCACCCGGGCTTCGATGACGACTTCTGCGCTTCCCCTTCGATCGCTCGGCCGCTCCGGCCTGAAGGTCACGACACTCGGCTTCGGCGGCGCCCCGCTGGGCGATCTCTATGCCCATCTCGACGAGGCGAGTGCGGTTGAGACGGTCGAGACGGCCCTCGCCTCCGGCATCAACCTGATCGACACTTCACCGCTCTACGGCCATGGCCTCTCCGAGCACCGGATCGGCGCGGCGCTGCGGCGCTCGGGGCGCAGGGACGTGGTGATCTCGACCAAGGTCGGGCGCGTCGCCGAACCCTTCACCGGGTGTGGCAATGGCTCGGGCTATCTCGGCGGCCTGCCGCACGGATTGCGCTTCGACTATTCCTATGACGGCGCCATGCGCTCGCTGGAGCAATCGGCACTGCGCCTCGGCGTCGATCGCATCGATGTCGTGCTGATCCATGACGTCGATGTCTGGACCCATGGCGAGGGCGCGATCGAGAGCCGCTTTGCCGAAGCGATGGACGGGGCCTATCGCGCCCTCGACGAGCTGCGCGCCGCCGGCGCGGTCAAGGCGATCGGCGTCGGCGTCAATGAGGCGCAGATGTGCGAGCGCTTCGCCCGCGCCGGCGATTTCGACACCATGCTGCTCGCCGGGCGCTATTCCCTGCTGGAGCAGCCGGGACTCGCTTCATTCATGCCCCTGGCGCAGCAGAAAGGCATCGATCTGATGCTGGGCGGCGTCTTCAATTCCGGCATCCTCGCCACCGGCCCGGTCGCCGGCGCCAAATACAATTACCAGCCGGCTCCACCCCAGATCCTCGCCCGCGTCGCGGCGATCGAGGCGGTCTGCGCCCGCCATGGCGTGCCGCTGCGCCGGGCTGCGCTGCAGTTCCCGCTCGGCCATCCTGCGGTGGCGAGCCTGGTCATGGGCGCGGTCAAACCAGAGGAGGTAGTGGATCAGGTCGCCGAACTGTCAGCCCCGGTTCCGGCCGCCCTCTGGACAGAGTTGAAAACCGAAGGTCTGCTCGGCGCCGATGTCCCGGTTCCGGTCTGATCTCATGCGCATCGACGCCCATCAGCATTTCTGGAGTCTCGCTCGTGGCGATTATGGCTGGCTGACGCCGGCGCTCGGACCGATCTATCGCGATTTCGGCCCTGCCGACCTCGCGCCGCTCCTCGCCGCCCACGGAATCGAACGCACGATCCTGGTCCAGGCGGCCCCGACCGAGGCCGAGACGGCCTATCTGCTCGATATCGCCGCAAAGACGCCTTTCGTCGCCGGCGTCGTCGGCTGGACCGATTTCGATAGGCCGGATGCGGCGGAACGCATCGCAGCTCTTGCCGCCGACCCGCTGCTCGTCGGCCTGCGCCCAATGGTCCAGGACATCGCCGACGACAACTGGCTGGCGCGCGCCGAACTAGCACCGGCCTTCGAAGCCATGACAGCGAAGGGACTCGTCTTCGACGCGCTGCTGAAACCGCGCCATATCGCGCCGATGCTCACCGTGCTGGAGCGGCATCCGGAGCTCGCCTGCGTCATCGACCATGGCGCCAAGCCCGACCTCGTCAACGGCGACCTTGCCGCCTGGCGCGACGGCATGAGCGCCCTAGCAAAGCATCCCGGCCTGACCTGTAAGCTCTCCGGGCTCGTCACCGAGGCTGGCTCGGACTGGACGCTGGAGACGATCCGGCCGGTCGTCGAGCATCTCCTCGCGACCTTCGGTCCGGAGCGATTGATCTTCGGCAGCGACTGGCCGGTGGTGACGCTGCGCGCTTCCTATGGGCAATGGCTCGAGGCTACCGAAACCCTGCTGGCTGGCCTATCGGAGGCGCAGCGCTCCGCCGTTTTTGGCGGCAATGCCCAAAAACTCTACCTCTCGCAGCGCGGACGCAGGTGACATGCTGAAAAACATCGACCCGGTCCTCTCCGCCGACCTGCTCTGGCTGCTCGCCGCCATGGGCCATGGCGACGATCTCGCTTTGGTCGACGCCAACCACCCGGCGGAAAAGATCGCCCGCGCCACCACCAGCGGCCGGCTGGTGCGACTGCCGGGCCTCTCCATGGCGCGGGCGGCGCGCGCCATCCTCTCGGTGCTGCCGATCGACGATTTCGAGCCGCAACCGGCCAGGCGCATGCAGGTCGTCGGCGATGCCACAGCGATTCCTGAGGTCCAGGCACAGGTTCAGGCCGAGCTCGACCGAGCGCTCGGCCGCCCGGAGCCGTTCGCCGGCATCGAGCGCTTCGCCTTCTACGAGGCGGCGAAGCAGGCCTTCGCCGTGGTGCAGGTCGGCGACCCCCGCCCTTATGGCTGCTTTCTGTTCCGCAAGGGCGTGATCGCCGGCGAGCCGGTCTGAAAACAGGCAGGCTATTGCTTCGGCGCAGCCGCTCCCGGCATCGAGATCACCTTGCCGTCGGGCATGATGATATCGCCCGGCTTCTGGCCGGGGCCGCATTCGCCGAGACGCTTGGCCTCGACCACGAGCTTGCGCTCGACCGTTCCCGCCTGTCCGGGCATGCCGGTGAGCCTGGTGGTGCCTTCGGTGCGCACGCTCGTCTGGAAATCGCCGGTGACGACGCTGTTGCCGACCGCCTTGATCTGGCCGATCGCGCATTCGGTCGCGACGGCATAGCCGGTCGCGGTCTTCGTCACCTCCATCTTCGCGCAGGCGGCGCCGGTCATGCCGCCGAGCATCGCGCGGTCGGTACCGGGACCGACGCATTGCTTGGCGCTCGTCTCGCCCTCCGCGCTCGTCGATCTGCTCTCCCAGAGTCCCGGCCTGCGCTGCGGCAGTTCCTCGGCGAAGGCCGGAACGGTTCCGAGAACGCTGGCTGCGACGGCGATGGCAACTGCCCTCATGCTGAGACTCCTCGGCTGCCCTTAAAGGTCGATTCGGGGGCAAGACAGAGCGGGGGCGGGCGGCGATTTTAGGGCGGCCGGCCAGCGCTGCTGTGGCAGGTCTTCCCAAGCCCGTGCGACAGCGCTGCGACGACGCCGTCTCACAACCCCTGTTGACGCTTTTTGTGGCACATGTCTTGCTGCCGGTCCTGACGAAGAAAAATGAGGCAGAAAGCCTCGCTCGGATCAGACTGATCGATATCAGCAGAGGGGATCAACGATGGACGAACACAAGCTGCGCGGGCTGGTCGAGGGCGTGAAGGAGGGCACGATCTCGCGGCGCTCCTTCATCACCAGACTGGCGGCAGTCGGCATCGGCGCGCCGATCGCATCGCAGATCCTGGCTTGGAACGACGTCGCGATGGCGCAGGCCTCGCTGCAGTACAAGCCGACCAAGGCCGGCGGCGGCGGGCCGCTCAAGATCCTGCTCTGGCAGGCGCCGACGCTGCTCAATCCGCATTTCGCCAGCGGCACCAAGGACCAGATCGCCGGGCGCATCTTCTTCGAGCCGCTCGCCGGCTGGGACAAGGAAGGCAATCTCACCCCGCAGCTTGCCGCCGAGGTCCCGACCAAGGCGAATGGCGGCCTTTCCGCCGACGGCAAGGAGGTGATCTGGAAGCTGAAGCCGGGCGTCAAATGGCATGACGGCAAGCCCTTCACCGCCGACGACGTCGTCTTCACCTGGGAATATGCCGCCGACCCGGCGACCGCCGCCTACACTTCGGGCGCCTACACCAACATCAAGGTCGAGAAGGTCGACGATCTCACCGTCAAGGTGATCTTCAAGGAAGCCACCCCGTTTTGGGCCGATCCTTTCGTCGGCGTCACCGGCCAGATCATCCCGAAGCATCATTTCGGCGAGTACAAGGGCGCCAAGTCGCGCGAGGCCCCCGGCAACCTGAAGCCGGTCGGGACCGGACCATACAAGTTCGTCGAGTTCAAGCCGGGCGACATCCTCACCGGCACGCGCAATGAGGACTACCACGTCAAGAACCAGCCGCATTTCGACACGATCGAGGTCAAGGGCGGCGGCGACGCGGTCTCGGCCGCCCGCGCCGTGCTGCAGACCGGCGAGTTCGACTATGCCTGGAACCTCCAGGTCGAGGACGAGGTCCTCAAGAAGATGGAGACCGGCGGCCGCGGCAAGGTCAGCGCGGTCCCCTCGGGCGACATCGAGTTCATCATCCTCAACACCACCGATCCGTGGACCGAGGTCGACGGCGAGCGCTCCAGCGTCAAGACCAAGCATCCGACCCTGTCGGATCCCAAGGTGCGCCAGGCGATCAACCTGCTGATCGACCGCGACTCGGTCCAGAAGTTCATCTATGGCCGCGGCGGCACCGCGACCGCGAGCTTCGTCAACGAGCCCAAGCAATTCCGGTCGCAGAAGCTGAAATACGAATTCAATGTCGAGAAGGCCAACAAGATCCTCGACGAGGCCGGCTGGAAGAAGGGCTCGGACGGCATCCGCGAGAAGGACGGCAAGAAGCTCAAATACGTCTTCCAGACCTCGATCAACGCCCCGCGCCAGAAGACGCAGGCGATCATCAAGCAGGCCTGCCAGAAGGCCGGCATCGATCTCGAATTGAAGTCGGTGACTGCGTCGGTGTTCTTCTCCTCGGACGTCGCCAACCCCGACACCTATACCAAGCTCTATGTCGACATGGAGATGTACACGACCACGCAGCCGCAGCCCGATCCGGAGCGCTTCCTCAACCAGTTCACCTCCTGGGAGATCGCCACCAAGGAGAACAAATGGCTGGGCCGGAACGTCTCGCGCTATTCGGACAAGGCGGCCGACGAGGCCTACAAGGCTGCGCAGAAGGAACTCGACCCGGTCAAGCGCGCTGCGCTCCTGATCAAGGTCGACGAGATCTTCTGTGAAGCCAACGTCATCCTGCCACTGCTCTCGCGCACCCGCGTCGCCGCCTCGGTGACCAATCTCGTGCACGATCACAGCGGCTGGGACGTCGACACCTGGAACGTGGCTGCCTGGTATCGCAGCTGAGGCTGGCTGAACCGCTCGCGGACGATTGACACCGTCCGCGAGCGGCCCCTGCCGCTTCCACGCGAGCTGCCTCGGCCCGGTGGTGTCTCATCGCCATCCGTCCGCTCGGCTTGCTCCAGCGACACCCCGCTTCACGGGAATCCTTGATGGCGACTTATCTTCTGCGGCGATTGCTGATCGCCATACCGAGCCTGCTCGGCATCAGCCTGATCCTGTTCACGGTCCTGGCTTTGGCGCCGGGCGATCCGTTCTCGGAGATGGCGACCAACCCCAACGTCCCGCCCGAGGTGCGCGAAGCCATTCGCGCCAGCTTCGGTCTCAACGACCCGATCATGGTGCGCTATCTGCGCTGGCTCACGGCCATGGCGCATGGCGACTGGGGTTTCTCCTTCGCCAGCCGGATCAATGTCGACACCCTGATCCTGCAGCGCGTGCCGACCACGCTCTTCGTCGTCGGCACCTCGCAGATCCTGGCATTGTGCATCGCGCTGCCGGTCGGCATCTATGCGGCGACGCGGCCCTATTCGGTCTTCGACCAGATCGCCAACACGCTCGCCTTCGTCGGCTTCTCGCTGCCGACCTTCTTCACCGGCCTGCTGCTGATCCTGCTGTTCTCGATCAAGCTCGACTGGTTCCCCTTCGTCTACCGCTCCGACCTCGCCGCGACCGGCTGGCGCTGGTATTGGGAGATGTTCCGCCAGGCGATCATGCCGATCACGGTGCTCGGCCTGTTCCAGGCGGCCTCCTATACGCGCTATGTCCGCTCGGCCGTGCTCGACGTGATCCGGCTGGACTATGTCACCACGGCACGCGCCAAGGGGCTCAGCGAGAAAAGGGTCACACTGCGGCACATCACCCGCAACGCGCTGATCCCGGTCGTGACGCTGGTCGCGCTGCAGATGCCCGCTGTCTTCGGCGGCGCCATCGTCACCGAGCAGATCTTCCGGATCCCCGGCATCGGCTCGCTGCTGATCGACGCGATCCTCGCCAACGACACCCCCGTGATCATGGCCGTGACCTTCGTCTTCGCCTGCCTGGTCGTCCTCTTCAACCTCATTGCGGACCTGCTCTATGGCTGGCTCGACCCTCGCATCTCCTTCGGCTGACCCGGCCGTGGCAGCCGCCCGCGCGGCCGTCTCGGTCTCGCCCGGCCGTGAGACCTGGCGGCGCTTCCGCCGCCACAAGCTCGCCATGGCGAGCGCGATCATTCTCGGGCTGCTGATCCTCGGCGTCGTCGTCGGTCCGTGGATCTGGACCATCCCGATCAACGACATCGACTTTTCGGCGACGCTGCAGGGCCCGTCGCTGGCACATCCCTTCGGCACCGACGATCTCGGCCAGGATATCCTGGCGCGGATGATGTATGGCGGGCGCATCTCGCTCGCGGTCGGCCTCGCCGCCATGGTGGTCGCGACCACTGTCGGCGTCGTGATCGGCGCCGTCGCCGGCATGTCGCGCAAGATCGCCGACCCCGTGCTGATGTGGGTGACGGACCTGTTCCTGTCGCTGCCGCAGCTGCCGCTGCTGCTGCTGGTGATCTATCTGTTCCGCGAGCAGCTCAAGGCGGTCTTCGGCGTCGAGGGCGGCGTCTTCATCCTGATCGTCGTCGTCATCGGCGGCCTGCGCTGGATGCCGGTCGCCCGGCTGGTACGGGCGCAGTTCCTGACACTGCGCGAGAAGGAGTTCGTCGAGGCCGCCAAGGCCCAGGGCGCCACCAAGATGCGCCAGATGACGCGCCACATCCTGCCCAACGCGCTCGGGCCCGTCATCGTCGCCTCGACCATCGAGGTCTCCTCGGCGATCATCGCGGAATCGACGCTCTCCTTCCTCGGCCTCGGCTTCCCGCCGGATATCCCGACCTGGGGGCGCCTGCTCTTCGACGCCAAGGACCATCTCGACACCGCCCCGCACTGGGCGCTGTTCCCGGGCGCAGCGATCTTCCTAACGGTGCTGTCGATCAACTTCATCGGCGACGGCCTGCGCGACGCGCTCGATCCGCGCCGGGTGATCTGAACGGCCAAACATGCGTATGCCGGGCGTCACCGCCCGGCATACGCGGTTCTGTCGAATCGCGCGCCGACCGATCGCGGCGGCACCCACTCAGCATCAACGAACGGAAAGTGCGGGAGAGCGTAGGCGGCAATGCCGCCTAGCGATATTGGTGCCCCTGGCCGGGATCGAACCAGCACTCCTTGCGGAACTCGATTTTGAGTCGAGCGCGTCTACCAATTCCGCCACAGGGGCCCCTTTCGGGCGGGCGGACTATAGCGATCGGCAAGAGCCGGTCAATCTCGCGTGAACGCCTTTTCCTGCGGCATCGGCCCCATGGACGGACGCTCCGGCGCCCGCTAAGGGGCAACCATGTTCGAACGCCTCTATCTCTGGACACTTTCGCTCGCCGCCCGCCGCAGCGCGCAGGCCTGGCTGGCCGTCGTCGCCTTCGTCGAGAGCTCCTTCTTCCTGATCCCGGCCGATGTGCTGTTCGTACCGATGGCGCTGGCCAAGCCCGAGCGGGCCTACCGCCTCGCCTTGATCGCCACCATCTTCTCGACGCTGGGCGGCATCGCCGGCTATGCGCTCGGCTACTACGCCTTCGACGCGCTGGCGCGGCCGGTGCTCGCCTTCTACGGCAAGCTCGACGCTTTCGAGCAGTTGCGCGCCTGCGCCGGCCCGGACACGACGCTCTTGCTGCTGACAACCTCGGGCCTGGCGCATCTGCCGCCGATCAAGGTGGTGACCATCCTCGCCGGCGCCGTCCATATCGGGCTCGGCTTCTTCGTGCTCTCCTGCGTGCTCGCCCGCGGCGCCCGCTTCTTCGCCCTCGCCTTCCTGCTGCGCCGCTATGGCGAGACGATCCGGCATTTCATCGAGAAGCGGCTGAAGCTGATCGCGCTGGGCGGCGCGGCCTTGCTCATCCTGCTCTATTTCGGCCTCAAGCTGCTGACAGGCTCGGGCCAGCTCCTCTCCTGCTGAGTGTCGCCAATGACCGGCCTTGCCTCGCGCCTCCTCGATGATCCCCGCCGCCTGATCGCGCTGATCGGTTTGGCGAGCCTTGCCTTGATTGCCGGCGCCTGGTTCTTCGAGCTGGTTCTGCATCTGCGGCCATGCAAGCTCTGCCTCGAGCAGCGGGCCCCGCACTACGCCGCGATCGGCCTGACGACGCTCGCCCTGCTCCTTGCCCGCTCGCGCCGGCTGCAGATCGCCGCGCTGATCGTCCTTGCCCTGCTGATGGCCTGGAGCACCGGGCTCGGCGTCTACCATTCCGGCGTGGAATGGGGCGTCTTCGCCGGGCCGAACGATTGCGGCGGCACGCCTGCCCCGGCCGCAGCCGGCGTGCAGGATCTGATGAAGCAATTGCAGACGACCCGCATCGTCTCCTGTACGGAAGCCGCCTGGCGCTTCCTCGGCCTCTCGCTCGCCGGCTGGAACGCGCTGGCGTCGCTCGGGCTGCTGATCGCAACGCTGCTCGGATTGAGGAACGCGCTGAAGAGCCCGCGCGATCTGCCGGCGTAGCCCAGCCAAGCCGGCGCGCGCTCACAGGGTGTCGCGTGCACCTGTCTGCGGATGGTCCGCACCGGCCTCCGCCTTCAGCCAGGCCAGGAGCTTGCGTGTCGCCGCCTTCGGCTCCCGGCGCCGGTGCGGGAAGGCGACCAGCCCATCCTTGATGGTCAGCACGCCGAGTGGCGCGACCAGGCGGCCATCGGCCAGCTCCGGCTGCGCGAGACGCGTCTCGATCAGGGTCACACCCAACCCGCCGACGGCAGCCTCGATGCACATATGGGTATGCGGAAAGGTGAGGCTCCGTGCCACCAGCGGCACGACGAGCGGGTGGCTGCGATAGGATGGCTGGATCGTGATCGGGAAATTGCCGATCAGCTGCGTCTCGGCCGACAGGCGCCCGGCCTCGACCTGGAATCGGTAATGCGGCGCGCAGACCAGCGCGAACGCGACATCGCCGAGCACGTGATAAACCTGATCGTCCGGCAGGTCGTAGCCGAGCCGGTTCCAGCTGGTGACGATGTCGTAGTCCTCGACCTCGAGGGCCGAGGCACCGACCATCGTCAGCCGGATCGAGATTTCCGGATGGACCGCGTAGAAGCGCGGCAGGCGCGGCACCAGCCAACGAGTCGCCAGGCTCGAGCCGATGGCGAGCGTCACGGTCTCGCCGCTCTGCGCCGGCCGGAGCTGCCCCATGCAGCTGTCGAGCGCCTCGAAGGCCATGCGCGTCGTGGCATAGAGCGCCTTACCCGCGGCAGTCAGTCCCAGCGGCGCGATGCCTCGATCGAGCAGCTGCAGGCCCAAAGCCTCCTCCAGCGCCTTGATCTGCCGGCTGATGGCACTGTGGGTGCGACCGAGCTCCTCGGCGGCGAGCGTCATCGATCCCAGCCGCGCGGTCGCCTCGAAGGCGGGCAGCGGCGAAAGCGGCGGCAACCGCATGGGTGCAGCCGCCATGTTCGGGAAATGCACAGGGCTGTTCGAATTCGTCGTGTGCGCGTCGCTGTCGTTGCCGTTACCGGTCGTCGCACCGCGTCGTTCGCCGGGAGGCTTCAATGGGCGAGACCTTATCCGCGCAAGTCATATCGCTAGGGGCACATCTCGTCGCGGAGCGATCCGGAGCTGTCAAGGCCGGGCCGGTGAGCGACGCCGCCGGCAACGATCTGCTGCGGCCATCATTCGAAGCCGAACTGCCGGCAGGGCCGCGGCTCTGGCTGCGGCGCCTGCTCTGGCGCCGGCGACTGCGCGCCGCCTTCCATGACGAAGCCGATACGGTACTGGAAGATTTCGGCCTGTCACCGGCAAGCCTTGAACGCTATCTCGCGCAGCCATTCTGGCGCCCATAGCCGGCCACAAGCAGGAGCAGCCTGCGATTACGGCTCGAGTTCGGAATCCCAGTAGAGGTAGTCGAGCCAGCTCTCGTGCAGATAGTTCGGCGGGAACAGCTTGCCGTTGCGGTGCAGGTCGTTGATCGACGGCGCGAACGGCTTCTGCATCGGGATCATCCCGACAGCGGCCGGCATCTTGTCGCCCTTCATCAGATTGCAGGGCGAGCAGGCGGCGACGACGTTCTCCCAGGTGGTGAGCCCGCCCTTGGAGCGCGGCACGACATGGTCGAAGGTCAGCTCGTCACGCGTGCCGCAATACTGGCAGGCGAAGCGGTCGCGCAGGAAGACGTTGAAGCGTGTGAAGGCCGGGGTGCGCGAGGGCTTGATATAGGTCTTGAGCGAGACGACCGAGGGCAGCTTCATGTTGAAGCTCGGGCTGCGCACCACCGTGTCATATTCGGAGACGATGTTGACCCGGTCCATGAAGACCGCCTTGATCGCGTCCTGCCAGCTCCACAACGAGAGCGGGTAGTAGCTCAACGGTCGGAAATCCGCGTTGAGCACCAGCGCCGGACAACCGTCCGGCGAGGCCATCGGATGCATCACATGCGCCGTCACCCGTATCGCGCCTCCGCTTCTAGGGCTCGCACGAATCCTGACGCATCAATGTAAGCGCGATGCGACAAGAATGTGAAGCGACGATGTT
>Ga0209025_1001590_pt1 | contig 28600 bp, 30 predicted proteins | sample AraplaMF_Col_mLB_FD_184256 | JGI IMG/M metagenome (GOLD analysis project Ga0209025, IMG submission 184256) | Arabidopsis root microbial communities from the University of North Carolina, USA - plate scrape MF_Col_mLB (SPAdes) (version 2) | ecosystem: Host-associated > Plants > Roots > Endosphere... | reverse complement strand
TCTTGATTACGAATTTGCCCACCAAATTGAATTAGCAACACAAGAAGAACTCGAGAAATTAGAAGCATTTCATTATGAATTTTTACCTGAAAAGATCAAGGAGGTCAACAAAATACTGTCACCAAAGGGGTATGGACTATTTTCATATCCAAATTCGGGCGACTTCTTCGCACTATTCATTGGAAAAATAGAGAATATAGCAAAATTGCTGCAAGAAGAAGTGCTGCACGATGATAGAATCCCTTTTTCAGAAAGGTGTATCAAGTATTATAGATAGACCTAAGTAGGACTCTATGGATAATAAGGAAAAAGCAATAAAAATCTATGATTTAATTGAGAATGATGATATAGAACAAGCGAAAGAGATAATTATTACTGATAAAAGTTTGCTTGATTTTGTAACACCTTTTGGAACGTGGCTACATGTTGCGGTTAGAGCCGGTAAACTGGATATGATAAAGTTTCTAGTTGAATCTGGTATGGATATTAATATAAACGAAGGTGTACCAAAGTCAGCGCCTATTGCACATGCAGCTAGTGAAGGTGAAATTAGTATTGTAGAGTACTTATTTGAGAATGGTGCAATATTAGATGTTAGTGATCCAAATAGAAATCCTCTATTCTCAGCGATTTATGGTGGGCATCTTGATATTGTAAAGTATCTTGTTCAGAATGGTATTGATATTACTGTTAAGTATACAGGGGATACTATGAAAGATATGGGAGCTTATGAATTTGCTATTGAAAGAGGGCAAACAGAAATTGCTGAATATTTAAAGATGAACAAATCAAGGGATTAGTAAGAAAATATGACACCAGAACAACTAAAAAATACTTATTTGAATGTAACACATTAGAGAAGGAGTTTAAATGGAACAATATTTAAAAGATTTTAAGTTGCATAGCAAAGCTCCGAGTGAAATCATTGAAAAATATAAATACGTAGTACCAAATGAAATAATAAATTTATGGAGTAATTATGGATTTGATACATTTATGCAAGGGTATTTAAGATGAAGCAAGAAAGAAAAAAAAAGAAGACTAGTTGAGGAAATAATGGGTAAAAGATACCTCTTGGAACTTACGGATAAACTAATTATAGAACTTCAGTCGCTCGTAACTTTTCCTGATGTAGGTGATTTATTTTATGCGGATCATGGTCATGAATACATCAGTAATAGAATAATCGATTATGAGAACAGAAAAAAAGATAACCTATCAAAAAAAGAATTGATTGATATGGTCACTAAGATACAAGATGTTTCTGGGGAGGAGTATGAAATTGACAATCTTCTATTAATAGTAGAAACTGCAGTGAAGAATCCAGGCATCTCAGATTATATTTTTTATTCAGATGAAGATTTAACAGCCGAGCAAATTATAGAAAAAGCATTTGCAAGTAAATAGCTTAACAGTGAATTAAGAGTAATACTAGGATTCTGGGCATTGTGTAGATAATGGGATGAGCAGATTAGTGTTGTAGAGAGGTAATTTCATAATTTATAAATGGATATTTAAATATCATAATTAAATCTGAAATGAAGGAGCGAGAAGATGTTTACGGAATACCTTCTTCATTATGAGAGAAGCAATATCGAAGATGAAGTTTTAATTCAAATGGCTAAGGAAATAAATGTTACAATTACAGAAGAGTTCATAGAAGATAAGCTTTTTTTTGGAGGAGAATTTTCTCCAAGTGATTATGGAATCGGTAAAGTATATATTTTGAAAAACGAAGAAACAGAAGAATTCATAGTAATTGATACATTTTTAGTCCCTGACGATCAATTTGAAATGATGTATATCGGAGTAAGATGTGAAACAAAGAAGAAAGAAACGATAAAAGATCTTTTACTAGGTTGTTTTGAAGAAGAGTCTACAATACCATTAAAGCGGTGTTTTAAGATAATAGACAATGATTTACTTTTACAAATATCTAAAATGGATAAGATAGACAGAAGTATTTATTATAGTGACAAGAAATTTGGAATATACGAAGTTGAGGTTGAGCGTATTCCTAATATATGATTACTCTAAATGAAGGCCTTCTAGTACGTTCGTGTAGATTCTTTCAATAATTTTGTGGAAATGATGGAGAAACGAGGGCTATCTTTGGTTCATACAACCATTATGCGGTGGGTACATCAATATGGGCTTGAATTAAATGAGCGAATTCGAAAACATTTGAAACAACTAAATGATTCCTGGAGAGTGGATGAAACATATGTAAAAGTGAAAGGTCAATGGATGTATTTGTACTGAGCTGTAGATTCCGAAGGAAACACCATTGATTTTTATCTGAGTCAAACAAGAAATCACAAGGCTGCAAAATGCTTTTCAAAAAGGCTTTGCGGTCTTTTTATGTTTCCAAACCCCGTGTCATAACAGTTGATAAGAATCCTGCTTATCCGGTCGCTATAGCACAGTTGAAGAAAGAAAAAAAGATGCCAGCCAGCATCCAAATCAGGAAGATAAAATATCTGAATAACATGGTGGAACAAGACCATCGTTTTATTAAGAAACGAATACGCTCTATGTTGGGATTCAAATCATACCAAACAGCAGCCTTTATATTGAGTGGTGTGGAAGCTATGCATATGATCAAAAAAGGACAAATAGATTTACGGGATCAGTCCGTTCAAAAGCAGAATATCTTTATCAACCAGCTGTTTGGAGTAACGGCATAACTGGAGATTCCGTTAGGAATCCATTATTCTTTTTTTTATTTATTGTCTTTTTGCACCAGAACCAACATTTGTTAGAACTATCAGTTTTTTATATTGCACAGAGAAAATCATATGTAATGATATATAATCTTTTTAGCACGAGTTTATAGCACTATTAATTCTTTCTACACCACATTTAATTTGCGGCAACGTTAGATGTCCAAATCCTAAAATCCATTTGTTATCATGTCTAGATGATTGTCTTGAATAGTTTTTAACTGGATAAAGGATTACTTCCTGGTTCTTGAAATTTTTGATTAAATCTTCTGAAAACTTCAGGTCAGCAAATTCCACTACTAAATGTAAACCTGTTGAAAATCCATACAACTTGATATCTTTGAATGTTTCCTTTAAAGATTTTACCAGAAAAGAATTTTTTTCTTTATATATCTTATTAGATCTTCTTATTTGTCTGTCTAAATGATTATCTACTATAAAGTTTGAAAGAACCTTTTGTTCTATACTAGGTGAATGTAAGTCGATATACCATTTAATCTCCCGACACTTTTCGACCAAATGATCTGGTAAGATCATATACCCCATTCTTAGTGCGGGAGATAGAGTTTTACTCAACGTCCCTAAATATATTACATAATTTGGTTCTAATTCCTGAAGAGGACTAAGTACTGGACTTGTATATCTAAATTCACTATCATAATCATCCTCTACTATATAAACATCATGTTTACGTGCATAGTTAATTAATTCTATTCTACGTTGAATAGGAAGAGTTCCCCCGATAGGGAATTGATGAGATGGAGTAACATAAATTAACTTAGGTGGTTTTTTTTCATTTAACTGTGAAGTTAAAATACCCCATTCATCTACTTCTAAAGACTCTATCTTTGCCCCTCTACTGTGAAAAATATTATAAATATCTGGGCTACTTGGATCCTCTAAAGAAATATAATTATTTTTATGGATTAGAAGTTGAGAAACGATAGATAATCCCTGGGCAGCACCATTAGTAATAATAATATTATCGATTTTACAACACATTCCCCTATGTATATATAAATAGTCAACCAAGGCTTTTCTCAATTCATATAAACCTTCTGGATCATGATAACCGAATATTAAATCTGAAGAATTTTTTATAGTATCATTGTAACATTTAAGCCACTGGCATCTTGGAAATAATGTTAAATCTGGTGATCCGGCCTTGAAATTTATAATAGTTTCGTCTTTAACTAGTTGATCATGCATCTTTATATCTTTATTATTAACCACATTTGTTTTTTCAAATAAAATATTTGTTGCTACAAAAGTTCCTGCACCTTGTCGACTTTCAATATATCCTTCTGAATACAATAAGTCATATGCTCCTAATACAACATTTCTCGAAACATTTAATTCGTTAGCTAATTCCCTTGTGGAAGGGATTTTCTTACATTTTTTTAACTTACCTGAGAGAATCTCATTTCTAATTTGTGTGTATATTTGTCTAGTTATGGAAACACATGATGATTTATCAATTTTAATCCAAAACATGTACTAGTTCACCTCTATTTTCCATTAAATTGGTACTACTGTTTTTTTTTGGAATGGTCCTTTATATGAGAATTTTACCATGTTAGATTTAATACACAAGTGAAACATATTTTATTAATTATGGATTATTAGGGGAGCGATGTTCGTGTGTGACTATAATTCTATTCTCATTAAATTAATTAATAAAAATGATTTAAGCAAAGAAGAAGCTTATTTTTGTATGAAAGAGATACTTAGCAAATCTTTAAGCAGGGATAAAATTATTACATTGTTAACTGCATTGAAAGCAAAAGGAGAAACTACAGAAGAAATAATGGGATTTGCAAATTACATTATGGATGAAGTGGTACCATTTGAAGTTAAACAGGATGTTATAGACACATGTGGTACAGGTGGAGATCATAGTGGATCTTTCAATGCCTCTACAATGGCTGCACTAATTGCATCATCAGCTGACGTATTTGTTGCAAAAAGTGGAAATAGAGCATCTACCAGCAAATGTGGAAGTGCTGATTTATTAGAGGCTATTGGGATTAGTATTGATTTAACACCTAGTAAATCACAGGAACTGCTAGAGAAAACTAACTTTGCTTTTTTATTTACACAGTTGTATCACCCGAGGCTGAGGAGGATAGCTAATATTCGGAGCAGTATAGGATTTAAAACCGTCTTCAATTTATTAGGTCCACTTTGTAGCCCTTCACGTCCGACATCACAATTAGTAGGTGTATCTAAAAAATCACTACTCCCTTTATATGCTGATCTTCTAATGAAGGTGGGAAGAAGAAGGGCTTTGATAGTACATGGCATGGATGGTTTAGATGAAATGAGCATAAGCTCCCCTACTGTTATATATGAAGTGCATAATAGTGAGATAAAAAATTTCACTGTTACACCAGAAGAGCTAGGGTTACGAAGATATAGTCTTTTAGATATTAAAGGTGATGGTGTAAAGAGAAATATAGAAATATTTAACGATATTATAAATAATAAACCATCTCCAATTAAGGATTTCTGTGTCATAAATGCTGCAGCAGCTCTTTATATCGGTGATAGGGTAGAGTCTTTGAAAGAGGGAGTTAACCTGGCCCAAAAAAATTTGCACAATGGGAAAGTAAAAGAAAAATTTGAAAAGATTAAAGAACAAAATAAACTTTTAGCCGGAGGAAGACTTTTATGAATATACTTGACCAAATAATTAAATATAAAATACCAGAGGTGGAGAATAAAAAGAAAAATATACCCAAAGAAGTACTGATAGAAAGAATTAAAAATGTTAGAGAAACAAGGAACTTTTATGAAGCAATAGGGAAAGAAAATATGTCACTTATTGCTGAGGTTAAACATAAATCTCCGTCAAAAGGGGTACTAAGGGAAGAGTTTGAACCAGTTAAACTAGCAAGAGCGTATGAAAGAAGTGGTGCGAGGGCTATATCGGTGATAGTGGATGAAAAATCTTTTGGCGGGAGTGTTGAAAACTTACGTTTAATTGCCACTGATCCTCAAATATCTCTTCCCGTTATGTATAAAGAATTTATTGTTGATGAATATCAAATTTACGAAGCAAGAGCTAATGGTGCTGATGCTGTTCTCATTATTGTAAGAGCAGTAGATAAACCAAACTTAATAAAACTAATAAATACTGCACATCAGTTAGAAATGGAAGTTCTTACTGAAACTTTTACTTTAGAAGAAGTTGAATTATCCATTGAAGCAGGTGCGCGTATTATTGGTATAAATAATAGAGATTTACAAACGTTTAAGGTAGATTTAAATAAATCAAAAGCTATGAAAAATGCGATTCCTAGTAATTATTTAACTGTAAGTGAAAGTGGCATAAAAAATCAATCGGATGTAATCCTAGCCCAAGAGATGGGATTTGACGGTATGCTTGTTGGAGAAGCAATACTGCAGTCAACAAATATAGAAAAAAAGATTAAAGAATTGATAAATGTTAAATAACATTAAAATACAGTTATTCAATGAAAGGAATGATAGAAGTGAAAGGTTTTTTTGGTGAATATGGCGGTGCCTATGTGGCTGAATCTTTAGTTGGAAATTTAAATGTTTTTGAAAGTGAATTTAATCGTTTAATTAAAGATAGCTTATTCAATGAGGAATTAGATAGGTTATTAGAAAAATTTGTAGGAAGACCAACGCCGCTTACGCCGCTTACGCAGTTAACTAATGATTTAAATGGTGCAAAGATTTATTTGAAAAGAGAAGATTTAACACATACTGGAGCGCATAAAATAAATAACGCTTTGGGACAAGCTCTTTTGGCAAAGAAAATGAAAAAAAAGAGAATTGTTGCTGAAACTGGAGCTGGGCAACATGGTGTTGCAGTGGCTACTGTTTGCAGTTTCCTTAACTTAGAATGTGTTATCTACATGGGTGCTTATGATGCTAAAAGGCAAGCGCCAAATGTCCAAAGAATGAGGCTGTTAGGAGCAGATGTAAGGTTGGTGGAAAAAGGAGCAGGGACTCTTAAAGATGCTATTACTGAAGCTATTCGTGATTGGATAACTAACGCTGATAATACCCATTATTTGTTAGGTTCAGTAGTGGGGCCGCATCCTTTCCCTAAAATTGTTAGACACTTTCAATCTATCATTGGAAAGGAAGCCAAACAACAAATATTAACTGAAACTGGTAAACTTCCTGATTGTATCATTGCTTGTGTAGGAGGAGGAAGTAATGCAATTGGTATATTTAGTTCCTTTTTGGAGGATAAAAATGTTAGATTAATTGGCGTACAAGCTGCTGGTCTAGGAATAGAAAGCGGACAACATGCTGCTCCTCTTATTGAAGGGAAAATCGGTATTATACAAGGTTTCAAAACCTATATCCTGCAAGATGAAGATGGGCAAATAAAAGAAACAAAAAGTATAGCACCTGGTCTTGACTATCCTGGGGCAGGGCCCGAGCATAGTTATCTAAAAGATATTGGTAGGGTAGAATACACAGCTATTGATGACAAGGAGGCTTTAAAAGCTTTTCAAATATTAAGTAAAACAGAGGGCATAATTCCAGCGATAGAATCAGCACATGCTGTCGCAAAAGCCTTGCAGATTGCTCCTACTATGACTAATGACCAAACAATAATTGTAAATCTTTCAGGAAGAGGTGATAAAGATTTAGATCAGGCAATAAAAGCTTTAAACTTTTATTCTAAGGAGGTATTTATGCTATGAAAAGTATAATTGAAAATACTTTTGAAAAATTAAAGAATAAAGATCAAGCGGCACTGATTCCTTACATACCTGTAGGATATCCAAATTTAAAAGAGACAGTTGAATATATTAACACTATTACTGAAGCGGGAGCAGATATTATTGAATTAGGTGTTCCTTGCTCAGACCCATTAGCGGATGGGCCTATTATACAAGAAGCTTCAAAAATAGCATTAAGCGAAGGGGTTACGTTGAAAAAATGCATTGAAGTTGTCAAGCAAGTTAGAAAAAGTGGTAATAATATCCCGATTGCATTAATGGGGTATTGTAACTCATTTTTAGCTTATAATTTTAAAAATTTTGTTGTAGATGCTAATGAGGTGGGTGTTAACGCCCTGATTATACCAGACTTACCACCAGAAATGGCTGAAGATTGGATTAATTATGCGAGAAACCACAATATTAACATTATATTTTTTTTATCTCCTTCAAGTGATGAAGAAAGAATAGATTTTGTTACAAAATCTGGTTCAGGTTTTATCTATTGTATTGCTGTAATGGGTATAACAGGAGAAAGAGATAATCTACCGGAGGCCCTTCCAAATTTCATGAAAAAAATAAGACCTAGAACTAAACTGCCTCTTGCCATTGGGTTTGGTATATCACACCCTAGTCATGTTGCAAGTGTATCGAAATATGCTGATGGGGCAATAGTTGGTAGTGCTTTAATACGCTTAATAAAAGAAACACCTCCTCAAAATCGATTAGGAGCTGTTTCAAATTTTATTAAAGCACTCAAAGAAAGTACTAAATTAAGTGAAAATAGAGTTTGAGGTGAAAATAAATAATGCCACTTATAAAAATTTGTGGAATAAGAACATATAAAGAAGCTTTAGCAGCTGTTTCTTTAGGGGCTAATGCTATAGGGTTTGTATTTTCATCTAGTAAAAGACAAGTTGACTCAGATACTGTGAAGGAAATAATTAGTAAACTACCTCCTTTTACTAATGCAGTTGGAGTATTTGTTGATGAAGAAATAGAAAAAGTAAACGAAATAGCAAAATACTGTGGTTTAACATATGTGCAACTTCATGGAGTAGAATCTCCTGAATATTGTTCTAAAATCAATGTACCTGTTATTAAAACGATAAAAGTAAAAAGTGAAGAAGATATCTATTCTATGAAGAAATATAATACTTATGCTTTTGTCCTGGATAGTTTTGTTCAAGGTCAATCTGGTGGGACAGGTAAAGTATTTGATTGGAATTTAGCAACAAAGGCAAGTGAATATGGAAACGTCATATTAGCTGGAGGGCTTACGCCTGAAAACTTACTTCAAGCTATTAAAAAAATTAGGCCTTTAGCTGTAGATGTTAGTAGTGGAGTAGAAAAAGATGGTATGAAAGATATGAAACGAATGTATGAGTTTGTGAAAATATGTCAGAAATATAATATACAAAAAGTGGGGATGAGCGAATCATGTTACAGTCAATAATAGTTGGATTTGGTCGTTCTGGTCAGTATTTACATCTTCCTTGTATAAAAAAAGCAGCTTTTTCTGCTGAAAATAAACAATTATTTAAACAAAATATATTAATAGTAGATCCGTTTATAGAGAAAAATAATTGTATTGAACCCCTACCATTATATAGAAGTATATATGAACTAGTTAAGTGTAATCCAAATGTTATCAAAGATTCAGTGCTCCATATATGTACACCACCAAATCAACATGTTCCGACAATTATGGAAGGTGTAAATTTAGGTTTTAAAAATATTATAGTAGAAAAACCTTTAACTACAAATATAAAAGAGTTGAATAAATTGATTGAATACTCAGAAGATAAAGATATTAATATTATTATAATTGCTAATTGGTTGTCCAGTAGTTTGACATATAAAATAAAGGATCATATTGACAATGGTTTATATGGAAATGTTCGTGAGATTTTACTAGAACAAGATAAACCTAGATTTAGTAGGAGTATAAATAATACTTCACACACAAATGCTTTCGAAGTTGAAACACCACACCAATTAGCACTTGCGTGTTATTTATTAGGTGTTAATACAAAAATTGTTCATTCTAAAATTTATGATATGAATATTGATCAAAAGAAACTAGTTGGTATGGGAGGAGCAGAAATCACACTGCAACATCCCAGTGGTAGCCTGTGTTTTATAAAATCGAATCTAACTAGTCTGGTACGGAAAAGAATGATAAAAGTTTCATTTGATGAATACACCATAGTTGGATATTATCCATCAGGTTCAGATGATAGTTATTCAAAATTTATGCTCTTTAATAAAAATCACCAACTCATTACATCAGAATTAATTTATGATGATTCACTTAGCTCCTGTTTTCTAGAATATTATACTTATTTTAATGATATGAAATCAAAAAAACCGGTTAGTGATATGCATTTTAACAAACAAGTAGTGGCTATGCTTGATCAAGCAAAAAAACTGGCTATTGAGAATTTAATCATTAATTAATCAAAAGGAGAAATGTTATGAATGTGAAGATGGATATAGATGTGCCATTTTTCTCTAATAAACAGTCATTTCTAAGTCAATGGGATGAAATATCTGAATTATTAGATTCGTTAGTTTTGGATGGAGAGTTTATAAATGGAACTATGGTGAAAAAATTTGAATCTTCAATACAAACATATACCAATGCGAAACATGCCATTGCTGTTAATAATGCTTCAGATGCATTACAAATTATCTTAAAAGCATCTGGAATAAAGGCTGGAGATGAGGTAATAGTACCCTGTTATACCTTTTTCGCTTCTGCTTCTAGCATAGCTAATATAGGTGCTACACCTGTTTTTGTCGATATTGATCCATTAACTTATAATATTTGTCCGGAAAAAATCGAACAAAAAATAACAGCTAAGACTAAAGCGATTATGCCAGTTCATTTGTTCACACAAATGGCAGACATGCAAAAAATAAAAGAGATAGCTCACAAATATCACCTTACAATTTTAGAGGATAGCGCGGAAGGTATAGGAATGTGGACAGAAGGAATACATGCTGGTTTGCACGGCCAAGCTGGTGTATTATCTTTCTTTCCAACTAAGACATTAGGTGCAATTGGGGATGCAGGAATGATTCTTACAAACAGTGATGATTTTGCAGAAAAATGCAAAGCGATTAGACATCATGGACAAATACATAATAACAAATATATACACAATATAATTGGTTTTAATAGTCGGATGGATGATATTCAAGCAGCTGTCTTAGAGGTAAGGCTAAAGTATCTTTCAGATGATATTAAACGAAGAAACTACTTAGCTGGGTTATACGATAAACATTTAGAGGAAATGTATCCGTTTGTAAAAACACCCGTGATATCTCAAAATACGTATTCGTTTAATCACGTATATTATGTATATTTAATACAAGCTGAAAATAGAGACCGACTGGCTAAATATATGATGGAACATTGTATTGGTACTGAGGCATATTATCCTTATCCTCTACACATGCAACCTTGCTTTGATTACCTAAATTATAACTTAGGGGATTTCCCAAATGCTGAGAAAGCTTCCTTACACGCTTTAGGGTTGCCACTTTATCCAGATCTAACTGAAAAAGAGATTGGGTATGTATGTAATGTGATAAAAGGCTTCTATGCGGGAGGAGGATACAAATGAAGCATGCATTTCTAAATTATGCTAAGAGATATGCTCATGAAAAAGAAAACATTAAATCGATTGTCTATGAAGTGGGTATCTCAGATAATTTTATACTAAAAGAAAAAGTAGAGAAGTTAGAAAAGAAAATAAAAAGTTATACAGGTGCAAAAAATGCTATTGCTGTTTCTAATGGAACGGCTGCGTTAATGATTATATTAAAAGCTTTAGGAGTAGGACCTGGCGTAGAGGTCTTAACTCCTGCATTCTCTTTTATTTCTTCTGCAAGTGCTATAGCTTTATTAGGAGGAAAACCGGTATTTGTAGAAGTTGATGAAAATACAGGAATGATTGATCCTGAAGATTTAGAAAAAAAAATAACATCTAATAGCCGTATAATAATCGCTGTTCACTTATTTTCTGTTATGGCAGATATGATAAAGATTAAAAAAATTGCAAATAAATATGGGTTGACAGTAGTAGAAGATAGTGCGGTTTCATTAGGTAGCAAAATGAATGGTATCTCATCAGGATTATTAGGAGATATTGGTTTATACTCTTTCTTCCCAGCTAAGCCTATAGGTGGTATTGGAGATGGAGGGATAATTATAACTGATAATGATGAATTAGCTATAAAGTGTAGAATGTTGAGAAATCATGGTCAAGATGGAAAAAAACGATTTTATCATCAACTTTTAGGATATAACTGTCGTATGGATGAGCTAGTAGCGGCTTTTATTAGTTCTAGAATAGAAAAGCTTGATCAACTTAATCATAGGAGGCAGATGATAGCAAATATATACAATGAAGAATTATCTTTATTAAAGTCTTATCTTCAAATTCCACCAACTGTTGATTATAAACGTGTCTATTACACATATGTGATAAAAGCTTTGGATAGAAATGAGCTAAAGAAATACTTATATTCAAAAGGTATTGAGACTGTTATTTACTATCCGCTTGCACTTCATGAACAGGAGGCATTTAGTTATTTAGGATATGCGAAAGGAGACTTTCCTAAAGCTGAGGCCTTTTCAAGAATGAGTTTAGCACTGCCTTTGTATCCGGAGATGTCTGAAGAAGAAGCTTATAGTATTGTAAATGAGGTGAAAGCCTTCTATGATCAAAAAAAGTATTAAGTTAAGTGGAATAGCTGATGAAGCTGGTTCATCTATAGAATCTCAAATTAAAGCACATCTTTTACTAGGTTGGGATGAAATTGAATTGAGATCAATTGAAGGAATAGCTTTGGCAGAAGTAGACCATATCAAATTTCAAAAACTAAAATCAATGATTCATTCCAGCCACTTAAAAGTTACAACGGTATCTTCCACAATAGGAAATTGGGATAAACCAATTACCACTGAATTTTTTCAAGATAAAGAAGAATTAAAAGTTCTTTCTGATAGGATGCACCAATTAGGTTCAACTTACTTAAGGATAATGTCATATCCAAACGATGGAATGACAGATTATGATTGGAAAGAGCGAGTTCTTGAAAGAATCAGTATATTAACAGAACTCGCAGAAAAAGAGAACGTTATTCTTGTTCATGAAAATTGTGCTGGATGGGCTGGGCAAAGCGCTATGCACACACTTGAAATGCTTGAAAAAATTAATAGTGACTCATTAAAAGTTCTATTTGATATTGGTAATGGTGTTTCTTATGGTTATGAAAGCCTTGACTTTCTCAAAAAAGTACATCCATTTACAGTACATGTGCATGTTAAGGATAGTTTAAGAAGAGAAGATAATACAGTGATTTTCACATTTCCTGGGGAGGGAAATTCAAATGTTCTTAGTTGTTTACAGTTTCTGTTTGATAAAGGATATGAAGGAATATTAGCTATAGAACCACATATCCATTTAATTCCTCATCTTAGAAATACTTTAGGTGAAACTAATATGCTCTCTTCTTATATTCGGTATGGTAGAGCATTGAGGGAAATAATTGAACAAGATGTGAAAATTGGAGGGTATTAAAATGGTGCATTCATTTTTGAATGAATATTATGAATGTTTACTCCTGAATTTAATAAATGTTAATACGGTAACGCCAATGGAGACTAACTCACCTAGTGAAAACTTAAGAGCTTTAAATATATACAAAACAGCCGCACATAAATTAGGGTTTAAAACTATATATCTTAAATCACCTAGTAAAGAGGATGTGTTAACAGATAAAACTCCTCAAATTGTAATACAGCATTATGAAAGTATGGGCGAAACATTTTTATCTTCACAGCCTAATTTAGTATTGGAGTATGGAAATGCAAAGCATATTAACCAGACAATTATGTTTAATTTCCATATAGACACAGTAGAAGGATATATTCCTGGTAGTTATAAAAATGGTGTTTTTACTGGAAGAGGGGCTGTGGATATGAAGGGACCTGCAGTTGCTCTGTTAGCTGGTATTGATGCTGCTTTGAAAGAGGTGCCATCTCTAAAAGATAATACTCGAATTCTGATACAAGCTGTATCGGGTGAAGAAGGTGGTGCGATGGGGATTTATGGGACAAAATTAATGTGTCAAAAAGGATATTTAGGGTCTTTAAATATATTTGTAGAACCGACAGAAGGGTATTTTATTGACAAATCTACAACTTCAATGACTGCTAATATCGTTGTAAAAGGAGAAGATTCAACAGATGATGCACCTAATTCAGGACATAATGCTACATTGATATTAGGTTTTTTAGCTCAAAGTATGATGAAACCACTATCAGAGAAACTAAATGCAATAGGTGCAAAGATATGCTTATCAGGACTATATACAGGTTCCATGCATAATAAAATTTATGGTTCTGGATCGTTAAAGTTTAATTTTGCATATCCATCTATTGAGGTACAAAAAATAATTGAAAGAGAAGTAGAGGCAACCTACCATCAATCTCTTCGAGAATTTAAAGACAAGTTTAGGGATACTGTAGAAATAACCCGAACTGTAAATACGATTGAAGATATAACTGAATTAAAGTGGCTAAAAAAGGGACTCCCAGTTTTAAATAATCGAAATAACTTTTTTGAGCGTTTACTTTATGATGCTGGACTTAAACGCTTACCAAGTCAGCTTAGTAATAAAGCATTTACATGTGATGCGATGTGGGCACAAAAAGAAAATAACTACACAATAGTATATGGTCCAGGTAGTTTAGAGAAGAATCATGCACACAGTAACAATGAATTTATTAATAAGAATCAACTTGAAAGTTTTTGTAATGATATAAAGAATATTCTTTTATGTTTTAATAAAAATTCTCAAAAGCAGAAGGTGATTATTTGAAATTCTATAGTTTCAATCAGAAAGATATATTTGATTTTGTAAAAAATGTCTTTGTATCATACGGCCTTAATGCAACAGATAGCGAAGTAGCAACAAAAGTTTTATCGTATGCAGATAAAAATGGTTTTTCAACACATGGTATCGCAAACCTAGAAAGAATTTACATTACTAAAATACTAAACAAAGAAATTAATTGTAAAGCTCAAGTTAAAGTTATAAAAAACGAAAAAGCTATTGCAGTGTTAGATGGTAATAACGGATTAGGGCTGGTAGTGGGAGACAATGCAATGAATATTGCAATTCAAAAGGCAAAAGAATTTGGAGTAGGCATAACTGTAGTGCGCAATAGTTCTCATTTTGGTAGTGCAGGTTACTACAGTACCAAGGCGCTATCTGAAAATATGATAGGTTTTTCAATGACAAATCTTGGTTCACAAGGTGTAGCCCCACCAGTAGGGGGGATTGTGAATATGATAGGAACTAATCCTATTAGTGTTAGTGCGCCTGCAAAAAAGAATCCTCCTTATATATTAGATATGAGTACTACAGTAGCAGCTACAGGTAAAATTAAGGAAGCAGCTAGACAAGGAAAACAGATTCCAAAAGGTTGGTTAATAGATAAAAACGGTGAATCAACAACAGATCCTATCGATTATATAGAGCAAAGAGGTTATATTCAGTTTCTTGGAGGATCTCCAGAAACTGGAGGTAATAAAGGTTATGGTTTAGCTTTATTAGTTGATATCTTATGTGGAATCTTATCAGGAGCTGATGTTGGTCCTAATGAGAATGCGCTTATTCATAGTGATCTATGTAAAAACGATTATAATATAGGGCATTTTTTTATGGCAATAAATATTGAGGCCTTTCAATCTATAGATAATTTTAAAAATCGTATGGATTCTATGTTAGAAGCTTTACTTAACTGTCCTACAAATACAAATTCTAAACAGGTATTATATCCTGGTTATTTAGAAAGTACACGGAAACAAGAAAATATAGTTATTGATGAATTAATTGTAAAATCATTAAAAAATTTATCTCGAAATATAAATATATCTATTCCTGAACACAAGTTATTAGAAGAGTGTGATCTTATTATTAATTAATATTTATAAGGAGGAAATCAAGTGGAATTTAAATTAGGTATTATTGGTTTAGGTGTGATTTCAAAGTTTTATTTGGACGCTATAGGATATCTTGAAAATGTGAAGTTAATTGCAGTATGCGATATTAATATTAAAAAGCTTGAAAAGTTTTCTGAGCAGGGAATAGATTGTTATAAAGATTATAAATTACTATTTCAGAGAACAGATCTTGATGGAGTAATTATTAACGCACCTAATGATAAACATTATGAAATATGTAAACATGCTTTGGAATTAGGTATTAATGTCTGTTGTGAAAAACCATTAACTACAAAAATTGATGATGCGAGAGAATTATCTTTAATTGCAAAAAAGAAAAAAACAACACTTTTTACCGCGTTTCACAGAAGATATAATGAAAACTTCTTAGCTGGGTTGAAAAAAATTAATTTTATAAAAGATATTACTAAAGTTAAAGCAAGCTATCTTGAAGATATAAAAGAGCATGCCGGAAATGATAGCTGGTATTTAGAGCCAAAAAAATGTGGAGGCGGGTGTGTAGTTGATAACGGTCCAAATGTGTTTGATACTCTCTCATTCTTTTTAGGAGAACTTCACGTAACAGATGTAGAAGTTATTAGAAATAATCAAGACATCGATCTACAGGCGTTTGTTAAATTAAAAAACAATGAAGGAATACCAATTGAAGTGGAATTAGATTGGGAATACAAATTCGGAGAAAAAAAAGATGTAGAAATATTTACAAAAGATGGTAAGTGTATTTTTATCGATATGCTAAATAACTTTACTATATTTAAATCATCTCTGTATCACGAGTATAGAGAAATAATTAAAGATTTTTGTCAGATCATTAATGAAGGCGCTCAATACGGAGAAGCTGGTTTAGATGCTGTCAGATTAGTTAATAGTGTTTATTCTATGGAAAAGCTTAATGCAAGTAAGGAGGGGATAAAATGATAGTAAAACAAAAAATAAAGAGAAATGTAGCTGGTCAATTTGTTAAGCTATTATTTCACAAACAAGATAACAGAAAAATGAATTTAGCCAATTTTAAAACTAGATGTATAAGAGAAGGGGAAATTCACGAAATAGTAACTACAATTTATGGTGATTTGGTTGAAGGTGATATCATTAATGTAGTAGGTTTTTTAGGATTTATTGAGATAAATAAAGGTGGAGTAATACAAAAAGGTGATATTGTAAAAGTGGCAGATAAACACATTGGTACAGTGCTGGGTTTTGATGAATGCCATTTTCCAAATCATTATAACATTATTATTAAGACTGATAAGGTATTATCTTCTCAAGATCTAGATATTATAATTGAAGATCCTATTATTTTTGTAGATTCAGGAAACAAAAATATCTAATTAAGTAGGAGGAATACTTAATGTTTGAAAGTATGAATGTAACAGATGCAGTAAAAAATTTATTTCCCCATCTTAATATATATTATAAAGATTTATATCTCAATTCCAAAAAAACTGAAATGGATAACTCGATAGAAATATTATGGAAAAAACAGCATGATAAGTGGAGAGGGAAATCAAAAAAAGACCTATTAGAATTTAAAAATATTTACTTATATAAAGAATTTTTTGAATATTTAGGTATCGATACGAAGAAGTATCCTCCTTCTGTTCAGAATATTATTCAGAGATTTTTAATAAAAACTGAAATAAATAAGTACCCAAAGATAAATCAAATAGTAGATTTAGTTAATTTAGCAGCAGTTAGTTCACTTATCCCTTTAGGAGTATTTGATTTACAAAAAGTCAAAGGTGAAATTATTCTTGATGTTTCTAAATGTAATGATAAATTCCTTCCTTTAGGGGCAGAAGAAATAATAAATTTGGATCCAGGTACTTTAATACTAAGAGATGAAGAGAAAGTTCTTTCTCAATTTTGTTATAGAGATAGTGAATTTCAGAAAATCACTGCTCATACAGCTGAAATTCGAGTAATGGGTTGCCAAATCAATGGTATTAAAAAAGAAGATGTTGAAAATGCTGTTGAACAAGCGCTAGATCGTTTAGCATCTTTTTATGATATATCTACCGTAGTTTAATCTATACTTAGGAGGCTACTCGAATGAATTTAATAGATAAAATAGATACAAAGAGTGCTAAGATCGGCGTTATTGGTTTAGGATATGTTGGTCTTCCGCTAGCTATCGCTTTTGCAAAAAGTGAATTTGATGTTATTGGTATAGATAATAACATACAAAAAGTAGACCAATTAAATAATGGAGACTCCTCTATTGAAGAAATAGATAAAAGTATACTTAAAGAACTTGTTGATAGAGGAAAATTTCAAGCAACCAGCATTTACCATAAGATAAAAGATTTAGATGTTATAATTATTTGTGTACCAACTCCATTAGATGAAAATCTTCAGCCAGATATTTCCTGTATAGTTTCGGTAATTGAGAAGTTAAAATCTTTTTTGAAGAAAGATTGCTTAATCATATTAGAATCTACTACATATCCAGGAACAACCGAAGAGATACTCAATACTTCTTTGGTTCAACAAGGGTTCACAACTGGAGTAGATGTATATATATGTTTTTCTCCAGAAAGAATAGATCCAGGTAACAAAAAATACAACTTATATAATACAACTAAAGTAATTGGTGGTATCACTAAAAATTGTCTTGAATTAGGAAAAAGATTATATAGTAACATAGTAAAAGATATATTTCCAGTATCTTCTCCACGTGTAGCAGAGATGTCTAAATTACTAGAGAATACTTTTAGAAGTATTAATATTGCATTTATAAATGAAATGGCTATAATGTGTGAAAAACTTGATATTAATATATGGGAAGTTATTAAAGCAGCAGAAACCAAACCTTTTGGCTTTATGCCTTTTTATCCTGGTCCAGGAATAGGAGGACATTGTATTCCTTTGGATCCAATGTATCTATCTTGGAAAGCAAGGGGTGCAAATTTTTTCAGTCGATTCATTGAAACTGCACAAGAAGTTAATAAAAGTATGCCGCAATACGTAGTGAAAAAAATTGGAGAAATTTTAAATATAGATAAAAAGTGTTTAAATGGAGCGAAAATTCTGTTATTAGGGATGTCATATAAACCTAATGTAGGTGATTGTAGAGAATCACCAAGTTTAGAAGTCTATCATCTTCTAAGAAATTTTGGAGCAGAAGTTTGGGTCAACGAACCATACGCTAGTACTATACAAGATAAAGAAGGAAAAGAAATATTTAATATCTCCTTACACTATGAGCAATTAAATGAATATGATTGTATAGTACTTATGACACCACATACTATATACAATCCATTTCTAATATCAAAATATGCTAAGAAAATATTAGATACCAAAAATGTGACTGATGGGATTGATGGCAATAATATTTTTATGATTGGGAAACCGATTAAAAAATGTGAAAAAACAGAATTATTGACTAGCTAGATAAAAACCCTGATACTGCAATCAAAATAGGTATCAGGGTTTTTGTAATGAGATTTTTATTTTTAGTGCCACTCATGGTATAAGTGGTACTAAAAAATAATGTTTTAGTGGAACTACTGAAGACCAATTTTTGATGTTATATTTAATAAAAAGTGAGGTGATTAATTATGAGGAAACAAATTACAGCATATATTTCATTAGCATTAGCTATGTCAATTGTAGGAAGCTCCATAGTTGTTGGGAAATTGATGGTTCAAAGTATACCCGTATTTTTATCTTCTGGTTTGCGTTTTGGATTAGCTTCAATAATATTAATAACTTTATTATTTGTTTTTGAAAAAGGGTTTCCCACTATTACTCGTAAAGACTTGTGTATCCTAATTATCCAATCATTTGCAGGTGTATTTTTATTTAGTATTTGTCTTTTATACGGGGTTCAATTTACTACAGGAACAGAGAGTGGAATTATTACAAGTACTACTCCAATGGCAATAGGTATATTATCCGTTATTCTTCTTAAAGAAAAAATATCTAAAAATGTAGTTATAGGATTACTTTTGGCAGTGCTTGGTCTTATCTCAATTAACTTATTTGGAGAGGGAAATACTTTGGAAGGGCGTTTCCCACTACTAGGCAATTCTTTAATTATAGTAGCGGTGATTGGTGAGGCTCTTTTCGCAATACTTGCAAAACTATTATCTCCTAATATAACCCCCTTAGCTATATCAACATTTGTAACACTAATTGGTTTTGTCTTTTTTCTTCCTTTTAGTATTTATGAGGGTATCAATTTCGATTTTACTTATCCAACATTGTTAGAATGGTCTTATGTATTATACTATGCTATTGTAGTAACGGTCCTAGCATTTTATTTATGGTATAACGGGGTTTTGAAAGTACCCGCAAGTATATCAGCTGTATTTACTGCTGTGATACCTGTAGTTACCATTATTTTATCTTATATTATTCTTCAAGAAAAAATTACATTAGCTCATTTCATAGGAATCTCTTTGGTCATAACTGGGATTTTTGCGAGTGTAATAATGAAACCGAAAGATTTACCTACTTCAAATAATTTCACAGATGTTAATTTATAATGGGACTTTGGTTCTGTTGCAAAGTTTTCTAAACGAACTTAAACTGGTTCTGGTGCAGAAAATTTAAAATGATTGAAAATAGTCTTTCAAACTTGGACAGATACTATTACTCTATAAATTGAAGCAACTGATCAACTTCTTAAAAAAATAACCTTAGTTGGGATTTTTGTACCAGACAATGAGCTCTCTGAATTTCTTGATATCGGACTTACGTTTGATTGTACATGGGATATAGAAAATGGGTTAGGTCTTTGTCTTATAAAAGGTGAGGTAACTGAGGTGGGTTACCAGGATGTCGTAATTTGAACGAATTGGGTGCAGAAGTAAGAATTTTTGAGGAAGAAGATAGACAGATCTCTCTTGAACTGTTGAGCAATTCATCCGCGCTCATGACTAGTTAAAGAAATTAAGTATTTATAGATAAACATTCATCAATGATCTTCTGGTGTATGAATAGAATATAAAAAAGGAAATCGAAATGATTTCCTTTTTCACTTTGTAAGCTGTAAAACTTTCATATAATCACCCTTTTTCTCAAGGGCCTTTTTTGCTTCTTGTACCTTATGTATACTCAAAACAAATTACTGCTTTTCTTAATTCTTTATTGAAAAATAGGTATATACGATCCGCACCATAAGCTTGAAAATAATAGCCTGTAGCAAATCCAACATATGTAAATGGATGGCCATCTTCATCTTTTGGCACATACAGTAGATTGGTATAGTCAAAAATTTCGTCTTCGCTAACGCAATCTTCCAATAATTCTTGCCCTTCTTCTGTCATAAAACGTATATCATCCAAAATTCCATTTACCTCGGGATAATCTAATCCCCAGCCATTTGTTTGCTTTTCGATAAACTCTTGCTCTAATGCTTCTACGGATGTTAATTCTTTTCCAAAGCTAGAATAAGGATAAATTTTCTGATTACGTTGGAAAAATTCTTTACGGATTTGATAGTCTTTTTCATTACGCACATAGGCTTTCTCTACAATGTCGGAAGGGCTCTGTTCAATTCTAAAGTAATTCCAATCTGCTTCAAATTTATACTTTCCGTCAACGACAGCAAAGCCTAACGTATCTTCTTTCGTAAAACTCGTGTGAAATGGTTGGGTAAAATCGCCAACACATCCCTCGTGAATTTCCTTTGCTGACACAATATGTAACCATTCGTCCCATTCTGGTTCAATGCATTGTAAGTTTATAGAGCAAATGGGTAAAAAGTGTTTTTTATGCTGTTCTAAATTATCATAAAATACTTCTTCATATGCAGGAAAGGGTTTAATGAATTGTTTAGGAATGTTCATCTGTTCTCCACCTTTATACAAGGTTTTTGTTTAATTTTATCTGAAACGTAGACAAAAAATAATTCCAAAATCAACTTTTATTGTATATTTTGGAGTTACTTGACGTTTAGGTAGCACCCATGCTCATCAACTTTAAGGGATTGATGGATACCAAGAAAATTTTGTATCACTATCAAGTGGTTTATTCTGAGTTTCCTTTTTAATTAGGCTGAACCATTCGTTTAATATTTGAGCTTTTGGTAATTGTGAGGCGGGATCGTCTTCCCAGATGATGTGTGAAAACCAGGCCTTTGTTTCCCATTCAAATTGCAGTTCTGCAAACGAGATTGTAGGATGGTCCGCTTCGTGAAATTGCAGGTTTACTGCATCTGAAACTTCCGAAGCTTGTGGTAACAACTCATTCTTAATTCTATTTTTAATCGTCTGATTTTCTAGCTGATCCCAGAAATACAATTGCCCGTTAATTTGATAAAAAATATCAAAAGAAGCCTCTCCTTTTTTAAAATTAACCAAAACAAAAGCGCGTTCCACATTATTGTCGGCGGCTTTTACAGTATTGACAATTAAATTTTGTGCCATTGATACCCAAAAACTATTAGCTTCTTCTATTGGAGATTCAACATATAATTCTTCATTTAATTCATTGAGGGTTACCTCTCCATTGTTTGCTTGTTCTACTTTTTTGAAAAATCTACTAAAAAAGCCCATAATTTCCCCTCCACGTTGTCATTTTCTCATTTTGTATTTCAATAATTAGGTAATAATTAATGCTATTGCCACTGTAATCATATCATTTTCAGATGGGTTATGAAACTGAGCTAATGAATGGAGTTTGTCCTGTTTGCGTCAATGTACAACAACAGATGCATGCTATTGTCGTGGATTCAAATTTCCTTAAACCGATGTCAGAAAATGAAAACCCTAAAGGGTTGGAAGAGTTAATGGACTAGGGCTGCGTTTATCCCGCTATTCGCGGGCAGTAATACTCCCACCTCAAGGCAAAGAAGTTAGGTGGGAGTATTACTGCCCGTAAAAGCCCGATTGGTTCAACTAATAATCAGTGGGGGATGAAGAAAACCCCCACTGATTAAAGTTTCACTTTATTAAATGAAATAGTAACTGAAGTAGGTTACCAGGATGTTGCGATTTGAATAGGGAATTTATTAATAGGGATTAACAGAAAAAGAAGGTATAAATTGAGCAAGAATCTAAGAGACGTTTTTAAAGGTAAATGACAAACACGCTTAATACATTTAGAAGGCTTATTCCAACTTGAATAATGAGGAGGAATGAGCCTTTTTTATGGCCAAAAACAAAGTAGGAAAAGGAAAATTTGACGGCTGAAACTGATGGGGATTTGAAATAAAGTTTAATCGCTTATAAGAAAGATTAACAGTTTCTAAAAAAGTTGCACCGTTGTACCATCTGGATTTAGTATTTATACTACGCCCTAGGGCATTAATTATGAATAACAAAATTCAATTAGGTAGGTGTGAATGATGGTAGATAAAGTGGATGATTTTTGCTTCTCTGAAAAATATGATTGTTGGGATGGATCTATAAACGTAAATTGTTCTGTTTCGTTTTTTGGACAAAACAAAATTGAGTTAGGGGGGTATTTAGAAAGTAATCAGCCTTTAACAAAAGAAGCTTATAATACGCTATGTTATGTAAAGGAACACTTTGATATTGTTTATGAAAATATACTAAAGGGTCTATTTGAATTGCAAGTGAAAGGTTTCATGAGTTACGAGATATATAATGAAAATGATTATTCCTTTAGTCCTATTACTTTTAATAGTATGGAAGAAATTCATCCTTATTTAGGGACTCCTACATTTGAGATTTTACCTAACTATACGAAGGACAACTATGCTTACTTTGCAATTTCATTTCATGATGAAGGTTGCTTGTTATCTATTGAACATGGTCTTATAGCTTTATTTTTTAAAAATGACATGATTCATTTTGAACCATCTGATTCATATTGTATGATTCAGATGCTTATGGATTACGAGGAAGATTGTACAAAGTGGGAAAAAGATTTTTGGTTAGTGTGTCATGAACTAGCTAGGAACAACTCACTTGAAGATAAAGAATTGTTTAGAGCTAAGTGGTTGAAGGGTAAATAATCCTTTCCTTTTTTAAAATAAATTTTATAAGTTCGTTTCCTGTTTGATAACGAACTTTAAATTCCTCAGCGAATACATCATTCAGTGTAGCACTTAGTATTTCTAGGAATTTTCCATGCTACGCTTAATGATTTGTATGGATGGTACGGGGGAATAGTTTACAAGGAGAGCCAATGCTAGATGTTTTACGTTTTTAAGGAGGGTTTTAAAGTGTATTATATGTCCTTAATAGTTAGACCAGATAAGAATATTGTTAAGTACATTACTTCTTTAAGAAAATTTAGTCATAAACCAATTAGTGAGCTGAAAAGAAATATAGAAGATGAAACTCCAGTTTTAAAGTTTAGTTATTATGATACAGAAGAATTGATTAAACTTAAAAATGTTGTTGTTTATTTGAACGAATTGGGTGCAGAAGTAAGAATTCTTGAGGAAGGAGATAGACAGATCTCTCTTGAACTGTTGAGCAACTTAATTGAAACGTATAGAGAAATAGCGAGAGAAAGAGAAGACTTAGATGATAGAATATTAGAAGACACTGAATAGAAAATCTTTGATAACAAATGAATAAAGATACTTAATAATTTTGTGAAATATGTCCTTTGTAAAGAACATTAATTTAAAAAGATGATTTTTGTATTGTGGCATTCCCCCTGTAGTAGACAGCTGAAAGAAAGTTACTGTACTGTTTATTGTGGAGGGGATTTTTTTGGGGGAAAAGAAGATTTTTTCGATTGACTTTAAAATGAAAGCTATTGATTTCGTAGAACATTATAGTTTGTCATTTCATGTGTCTTATGTTTTTCAATAATATCTGATTTCGTTAATTTTTTTAAAGGGGGAGTTCATATGGATAGTAGATTTGAGATCAAGAGATTATATAATTGTAGGTTTTTAAAAAATCAATCAGAATGTGAAGAGTTTGACGATGCATTAGAAAACTTAGCAGATTATGATGATGAGAAGCTTATTAAAGACTTGTGTATGATATTTGATGATGAAACACAAGAGGAAGAAGTTATGTTTGGTCTAGTTCATTTTATTGAAAGTTTTGAAATGGAAAAATATCTAACAGAGATGCCTAAAGCATTGCCAAAAATGATTGAGAGTGCAAAAGAGTGGGCAATGCTACTAAACATAAGAATTTTAAATAATGATTTATATAGAATTGAGTACGCTAAAACCCTTGTAGGAATGAATAGTGATATAAAATTAACAGTAATCAATTTGCTTAATGAAATTATTTCTGACGATCCTAAAAGATTCGAGGGCGTTGCTAATGAAATTCTTAGTAAATTAAAAGAGGCTGATGAAAATTCTTTCATATAGAATAAAAACCGATTTGATAAATTAGTGTCATTTCGGTTTTTTGTTGTCTTTTTTGATACGCGATATCCGTATCAAACGTGTTTGTACCACCACTGAAGAAATCAACTTTAAAATGGTATGAAACGACTCAATACAATCATTATGAGATAGTAATAACTTATAGAAAATTAGCTGGAAATCAGTAGGTGGAAGGGATGTGTGTGAATGAAAGAGTTTTATCACTCTAAAAAGAAGAAAATACGAGGGTGGAAACGACATAAGAGAAAGATAGAAAGATGGAAGCAAAATGTAATCGACATAGATATGGATTACATTCGTGAGCATCAAAGAGATTATGCAAAGTTGTGGATTCATCCCTTTTATTCTTTAGTCCGTAGAAACCCTCCTACTTGGTATAACCGTTTATTATTAAATGAAATGATAGATGTATATCTAAACTGGTATGAAAAAATGACAATGGAGGATGAAAACTTTTACCTAAAAATTTGGTTATATGAACCAGACTTTATAAGTTCTCAAATTGTCGTTTCTTACAAGGATTGTATAAATACTTACAATGATACCTTTGACAAAAACCTTACTACAAAGAAATTTCCATTTCATAAATATGAATCATTAAAGGATAAGTTAGCTTTGTTTGATTGGGAAGCTCACATTGATACCGAAATGTATTGGGATGAGGAACTAAAAGAAGATATAGTAACAGGGTTTAGAACAAAAGACGAGGTAAATGAAATAATAAATAAGGCTTATAAAACACAGAAGATTAAGCTCAGTGATGGAGATGACGTTCTTTATAAGGTTAATGTTGGGGAAGTTTGGTTGGGAACACTAAAAAAAATGGTTTTGTAAATCGTTGGAAAATCAGAGGGAAAGAAGCTTTAGGAGGGAATGAAAGTGAATGTTTTGCCTGATAAATTAGACCAAGTTCTTGAAGAAGACATTTATAAACGTGAAGATAAGAAAAAAGTGAAAGAGGCCTTAATTAGCTTAGGTGTAGAAGTATCTGATACATTTAGTGAATTTTATGATCGGTATGCTGGCCCTTTTTGGGAAGAGCACGTTCCATACGAGTTGTTAGATATTGTAGATGAGGAGAACAATATTCAATCAAATACAATGATTGCTCGAAATGAGCATGGATTTCCTAAAAAGTATCTAGTTTTAAGTGAAATGTCAGCAAATGCTGTACTAGTACTTGATAGTGTAACTGATAAAGTTTATTCGGTTCATTTTGAAGGGGGAGATGAGCTGCTTTTAAGTGGAGAGTTAAAGGAGACTTGGTCAACATTTTATGTGTTTTTAAAAGAATATTTTAATTGTTAGCTAGGGAATAAGTTAATGTCAAATCTTGTTACAGTGACCCAATAAGTATTACAACATTTAAATTTTGCAAATAAATATAACGATATATGACAGGACATATAGTTATAAATTTCAAGTATAGAAATCTGATGATGTTATATATCATACATTTATAGAAACGTATGTTCGTGTATGGGTTAATATGTTATACTAGTAAATATATTCCGTATAGTGTACAAAACGGTCTATCGTAATTAAGTGTTTTAGAATTAGAGATTTCAGATATATGAAAAAATAAGCGTTATCATTTTTATATTATGTAATTAACTATAAGTTGCAGTGATGAACTTATAAAAGAAATAGGGAGGCAGAGAAGATGGCAGTCGGTACATATCAGTTGTTTCAGCACCTTAATATGACAGGGGTACAAGAGGATTTAGCAATACGTTACTTGCAAACGAGAGATGAGGAAGTTTTAAAACATATAGAACGAACGACCATCCACGAAAATAAGCGAAATGATTTTTCTTGGCAGTTCATGCAGGATTTTGAGAAAACGTATAAGCACGATCCAGTGTTTTTTCGGTTATTTTATCATTTGCTTGAGGAGCAATTGTTGAATGTTCTTCTCGTACGTTTTACACGTGTAAGTTTTCCTGAAATGAAGGTTTATTTCGAAAAAAGCGGTCTTTCGTTTGATCTACTTGTAGCATCTGCTTGTAAGTACTTAATAAATCTTTCGCGTTATGTAAATGGGGCGGATGTTTTTATTAGACAGTTAATACGGGAGAATCCAGAGTATATAGAAGGACAGCTGCAAGTACTGACAGGTCGACCAAAGCTGGTTTTGCTTCTGCTTCTGCTAGGTGCAGATTATGAGCGATTTCTTACATACAGTTCTTTATTGGAGGAAGAACTGCAAGAGCATGCGGAGTATATACTGAGGCTGAACGGAAAACAAGAGAAGATAGAATTGGCGAAAAGATACGTTCAAGGTGAATCTGTTAGTGAAGTTTCCGTTGGTTCATCTTTACCTGATGTGACTTGGCAGCTATTATTTTGTGTTTATCAGCATTCGAATGTGGCAAGACGATATATGGACTTGTTAGCGAAACGTTCTGTTAAAAACTTTATGGATTATGCAACGGATCATGTGTGTCGTGTTCTTGATCAGTTTGGAAATCATGTAAGAACAAGGAGTTTTGATAAACAAGCGTATGAAACTATTCGAAACTTGTGCGAACAATTCGGTGTTTCAGAGGAAAGATTTTTCGCATATCGTCTTACACGGCGTCATTTAGGTGTCATTAACTTCGAGCACGTATATGAATATCAATTGTTGCTTCGTATGGTGGAAGAGCAGCCGGAATTTGTTCAGCGTACGCTGCAATATTTAAGTAAAAGTGATTATCTTTTCGTGGCGATGCTTTTGGCGGAAAAAGGATACGAATTCAATCGAAACAGAGTACGTGAAGAATTTTTAACGATTGCCCTTCAGTCGGGATCATCTGACATACGTGATACATATCGTGACTATTTGGTTGGAAAATTGTCATTTGAAGATATGAAGCAAGTGCTTGAAAGTTCGAATCATCAAAGTAATTACGGGGCAATGTCTGAATTGGCAATTGCACTCCTTTGGGATAAAGAGGAAGCAGCAAAGAGGGAAGCAGCGCTCAAACTTCAATTTGGGAATGATTATAATTGTAATTTATATGAACTTCTGCACCGGTGTTCTCATATGGAAGGTTCGCTGGAACAAATGTTGGAAGATCTTCTTTCCTACGGTTTATCGAAGGAGAAACTTGTTTATTATTCAGTTAAACAAGCTGCCCGGAACAGTGGGAAGGAAAATAAGGCAAAAGAGGCACTCGTTCGTTTCTTTGTAAAAGAACAGGCATATGTGACAGAGACATTTACTGAGTATTCTGCGGATGAACGAATTTTCATTTTGGATGAGCTGGCAAAGAATGATGCGGTTAAAACGCGCGCTCTTCTTACTCAAAGTCTCGGAGATGCCTCTAAAAAAGTACGTGCTGCTGCAGTCGAGTATCTTACAAAAGATGTGGAAGCTGCAGAGGATGTAGCGAAGGAATTAAACAGTAGAAAGAAAGTCGTGCGCGAAAATGTAATGCAGACACTTTTATACTATAAATCTGAAGAATATACACAGCTTGTGCAGGAAGCTTTGCACGAAAAGAAAAACGCTTCCTTGATGGAGAAGTTTGCTCCGCTGCTTGGCGATGAATGCCTAGAAGGAGCATCAGGAAGTATCGAAGCCCTTTGTACACGTATTTTAACGCCGCAAAAAAGAAACGCACTCGTGCAGTGGCTCGGATTTGAACCACAAATTCGTCTTCGTGATTCTGATGCAATTGCAGATGCAACGCTTCCGCTTGCTTATTTTCAGCAGTATGTATCGGAGTCTGTAATTGAGAAAAAGGAAGCGGCGGAAGCAATAGGTGCGGCTTTGAATGAACAAGATTTGAAAGAAAATATACAAGCGATCTATCAGCTGTGGATTTCTCAAGGGGCGGAAGCGAAGAAGCGCGGTATTCTTTC
>Ga0209025_1001589_pt1 | contig 28605 bp, 29 predicted proteins | sample AraplaMF_Col_mLB_FD_184256 | JGI IMG/M metagenome (GOLD analysis project Ga0209025, IMG submission 184256) | Arabidopsis root microbial communities from the University of North Carolina, USA - plate scrape MF_Col_mLB (SPAdes) (version 2) | ecosystem: Host-associated > Plants > Roots > Endosphere... | reverse complement strand
CTCTTGAATTGTCATTTTATTTAGGAGGACTATTGTTTTTCACGAGTTTTGGAAGCTATTATGCAAAACGAATGTATTCACGAATATGTAGTTGGCTCGCTTACACTATATTTATCACTTTCTTGCTCGCAATTTGGAATCAATACGTAACAACTAGTTCTTTACTAGCAAACGCAAAAATCGCTGCATGTATTGCGGTAATTCCATTATTATTCCGGTTCCGCACCTATGCAATTACCTTAGGGTTACTGGCATTATGGGGTGGCTTATTATGGGATATTAAACAAGCCAAATCATTAGTCGTTCTTGGACGTATTATGAACTTATTGACTTCAGAACGACTGTATTTACTTTTGCTAGTAGTTGGATTTTTACTTGGTGGATTGTTTGCCAACATGCTAAAGCGTGGTAGTATCAATGAAAAACAAGAAAAAACAAATCTATTCAAACAAAAAAAGAAACGAATTAAACCGAATTTTAAAATTCGTATTCCGAGTTTACCAAGATTGAAAGTGAAGATGCCAAAGTTTAGTAGAAAATCTTCTAACTCAAAAGAAACACGTACGTATGAACCAAATCGTGAAGAAAAGACAGCAACGTATCATACAACGCAAACAGAGCAGCAACATCATGAAGTTGAAACAATGCAAGGACAAACAAGGATGGAACGACGAAGAAATCGTTATAATGCATAGAGGATGTTTTTATACAAATATTTGAACCCGCAACGCCCCTGTATACAATTCGATGGGGTATTGCGGGTTTTTACTTTTTGGTTACATTACTAGATTTCTTAAATTTAATGCCGTGTTATAATTACCACAAAGAAGTTAAGATTTGTGATATAAATGCTTTCTCTCTTATCATTCAGTATTTGTGTTTTAAGCTCTCTCTAATGAAAAAATCAAATATAGCATCTTCATTTAGGAAATTCAACCCAGTGAAAGGAATTAAATAAATATGCAACTTATCCAATGTACAAAAAAACTAGCAGATGCGATGGAAATAAAAACAGAGAAAATAGATCTAAGTGATAGCAACACTTTAAATTGTTGGCATGCGAATTTATTTACAATTAATCGTAAGAAATGTGTAATCGTTATGAATAACATTACAAGATATCATTTCATGATCTATGGAGTAACGAAAAAGGATTTACGTAATTTAGAAATGTTATTCAAAAAAGATTTAGTAACAAATCTGTTATTAGATGGAATAGAACCAGAAGTGATTGAGCAATACTTAAATCAAGATCCGACTATTCAATATGCAGCAACAAATAATCGTAGTATTATTTCACAAATGAATGAATCTGTTTTTATGATAAATGATTATTTCTATAATGAATTGGTAGTGAAAAAGAGTGATTTCATCAATATGGCGGAATTAAATCATTGTTTAAATCGTACGATTATGCTGAAACTACCAAAATACCCAGTTGAAATGATGAGAGATGTACTTATGCAACAATTTCCAACGGATTAATATTTAAATAATCCGTAGCATATTCAAAGGTGCTATATAAATTTACAGAAGTATTAATAATGTATTACGATAAACCTTCTTTTACGTTTTTACATTCATAAAACGTATGTCGAAGAATTAAAAAAGTGATTTTTCGTTCAGCTTTGAGCGGAAAATCGCTTTTCTCTATGTTTTTTTCACTTTGTTTCTTTCACGTGAATTTAGCATAGCTATATTTATTGTACGGTATTAGAACATTGAAAATGAAAAGGATCAACTTAATGACGATATTCTGAACAATTTAGAAATAGATTGCTAAGTATAATCTTATTGAATATTCTTAATTTAAAAAGAGATACATTGACGGAGGTGTTTATAACATTGCTTATTATCATCATAGTATCAGCATGTTTCTTAATTTGTATTAGCCTATTACACGTTTACTGGGCATTCGGAGGAAGATGGGGAATAAAGGCAGCGATTCCAACTGAGTCTGGAGATAAGGTGTTTACGCCTGGTATTGGGATGACATTACTAATTGGAGTCTTATTAAGCGTGGCGGCCTTACTTTTGTTATGGGAGACAAATATAATTCCTTTATTTATTCCTCGAATTATTGTTAAAATCGGTTCATGGATTTGTATGTTTGTGTTTGCGATAAGAGTAATTGGTGAGTTCAACTACTTTGGTATTTTTAAAAGAAAAAAAGATACGTATTTTGCTAAAATGGATAGCATGGTGTTTATTCCACTATGTGCTTTTTTATCTTTTTCATTTCTCCTAGCAATTATTAGATGAAAAGAATAGCATGCGTCCCATTATATGTTACACTATAAATTACATTATTTTAGAAACGAATAGAGGGAAATACATGATAGATAATTTAAGTAAAGTAATCGATAATATGCCAGAAGATGAAGCAAAATCATTACTCCGCTTCATCTTAATTCAACTTGATTTAATGGAAACAGAGCCAAGCGAAGATAGAATGGACATTTTAACAGAAATCCCAAAACAACTCATTGAATCACAAAAACCTAAGCTACATATTAAAGAGAGTAAACATGTACATATTGCATTTGGCGACTCGCCAGCTGGGTGTATTAAGTACATGCTGAAACAATCTGATTTAACGGAAGACTACGTCATTCTTTTCTCAGATGCATTCTCTATTGGCCCCATTCATCAATTGGAGTTAGAAACTGGACAAATAGGTCGTCAGCAATGGCTATCTAGAAGTTTAAACTCTTATGATCTTTATTTTGAAGAAGAATATTTATCAACATTCAGACAATCAATGAAAGAATTACAGTCTATTCCTCAAGATATACCAATTACAATTTGGAAAGCTGATAATGCGCATGAACATGTGGGCCTTTGTTTTGTCCTTGCACATTTACAAGATCGAGATAATATTCGTGTAATTAACACATCAAAAGCATATAGAGAACGGTTCCCAGAAGGATATGATATACGCGGGACAGGGGAGTTATCTTCAGAGAAACTAGCAGTTATTTATGAAAAGTACGGAAAAGCTTCATCACTGGCTAATGAAGCACGAAAAACTTTTGAACAAGAATGGGAATTACTCTCTGAAACTACGGATTTATTACGAATTTGGAATGAAAACCAAGTTCAATCCGTACAAGAAGATTATTTCGATTCTTTCATTATTGAATGTGCAGAAAGATTAGAAACAACAAGATCTTTCTGTAAGGCACCAAGGTTAGTAGGAGAAGTTCTTGGGCATATTGAGCAAGTAATTGGAGATGTTTTTCTTGAATATCGCTTGCGTACATTAATCCAACAAGGTGTATTTGAAATGGAAGGTACATTAAAAGCGATGCGCTATTATAGCGTTAAGTTGAAGAAGAGGAACCGTTAGGAAAGTACGGTTTTACAGTGTCCATTTTAAAAAGCCCAATTTCTCAGCATTAAAGTTGAGAAATTGGGCTTTTTTGTTCGGAAAAGGAAATGAGAACACCTCTATTGTTTTACAGTTATTTCAATATAGAATCTCTCAACTTCTATTTTGGGCTATATAAATAAGCTTCCCATAGGAGCAATACAACATATGATTGGATAAAGTAATTAATCATAAGAGGTGAGTTTTTTAATGTATAATCAACCAACGTATTTTCCATATGTAGATTATAATCAAACAGCATATTATAACCCACAAACTTCTGGTTATGAAACATCTGATGAACTAAGAGATGTGGAGCTTGAAGAATATAGACCTGATGATGCGGAAGATGCTCCGACGTCACCACCGCCATCACAAGTACCATCTTTACCATCAACATTCGCCACTCCTGCACAAAGTAGTAATATGAAATCATGGATGTGTAATTGTTTAGGCAGATGGGGATATTTACGATTGCATCGACCAGGACCATTCGGAAGAGATTTATGGTTTTTCCCAACTGAAGTGAGAAGAAATGGAGTATCAGGATATACTTGGCAAGCCGGACGTCGCCGGAAAGTAAGTTACCGATACCAGCAAATTAGTAATTTCATGTGCTTTGCTTAGTGATAAAACAAAATGTAGGAAAGAAACACTAATAGGCGATAAGAAGAAAATATCTTCTTATCGTTTGTTTTTTGAAATTAATTATTTTTCAATATATAAAGTAAGATCGCAACGAAAAATTTACAATTTTCCCACTATTCATGAGTTATAATTCATATGTTGAAGTGCTTTTTACAAATAGATGAGAGTGAGGGAATGCAATGTTTTTTAAAAACAAAGTTGGCCTCAAAATAGAAGATGGTATTCAGTTAGCCTCTGCAGGTTTTAAAGAAGATGCTTATGAAATTTATAAAGAATCACGCGCATCACAACCAATTTTGTTCGTATATAAGAGTGAACTGTGGACAGAATGGCTTATTACAAGATATGAAGATGCATTACCACTTTTAAAAGATTCTCGCTTGAAGAAAAATCCAGAAAATGTATTTTCTCAAGAAAGATTAAAACCATTTCTTTCTCTTGAAAATAGTGACCACTTAACGAAACATATGTTAAATTCAGATCCACCTGATCATAGTCGTTTACGAGCACTAGTTCAAAAGGCTTTTACTCCTAAAATGATTTCACAATTAGATGAACGTATTCAGAATATCGCGGATACTTTATTAGACCGTGTAGAATATAAGCATTCCCTAAATCTTGTTAATGACTACGCCTTTCCATTACCAATCAATGTAATTAGTGAAATGCTTGGCGTTCCAAAAGATGATCAAGAAAGATTTAGAATATGGTCTCATGCGGTAATTGCTTCCCCTGAAACACCAGAGGAAATAAAGGAAAATGAAGAAAAACTATCCGAGTTTATTACATATCTTCAATATTTAGTGGATGTAAAAAGGAAAGAGCCGAAAGAAGACTTAGTTAGTGGGTTAATTCAGGTGGAAAGCGAAGGAAGTAAATTAAGTGCACCAGAACTTTATTCAATGATTATGTTGCTTATTGTCGCAGGACATGAAACGACTGTGAATCTTATAACCAATACGGTATTAGCATTGTTAGAAAATCCAGATCAACTGCAGTTATTAAAAGAAAAGCCCCAACTTATTGATTCAGCGATTGAAGAAGGATTACGTTATTATTCTCCCGTTGAAATTACGACGGCACGTTGGGCAACTGAACCTTTTGTGATTCATGATCAAGAGATTCAAAAAGGGGATATGGTAATCATTTCCCTAGCGTCGGCAAATCGTGATGAGAATGTCTTTGTGAATCCGGACGTTTTTGATATTACGAGGGAAAATAACCGCCACATTGCATTTGGACATGGAAGTCATTTTTGTTTAGGAGCACCGCTTGCTCGTTTAGAAGCAAAAATTGCAATTGCCACATTGTTAAAACGTATACCTAAAATCCAAATAAAAGGGGAACGCGAAAAAATTAAATGGCAAGGCAATTATTTAATGCGTTCTTTAGAGGAATTGCCGTTAACTTTCTAGAATAGGTATTTGAGACGTGCATACATTGTATTTCGTTCACATAGAGTATGTATGTGTCATTTAAAATCGAAACGGAAGGGTGAAGACATCCCAATGATCAACTAATTCTATTTTTTAAGAAATCTTCGTTATAAAACGAAATATTCTTCTGAATAGGATTAGTATGTACATTTTTATATGTAAAAGGGATGTATTTTCGCACTGCGAATAAACTGACTTTTATAATATGATGATGGTGCTGCCTCCTATTCAGAATGTAGAATAGGGGGCTTTATTATGTCTATGAATATAGAAGCTAAACAAAAAAGTAATATATCTGTAGTACTAAAAAATCGATTTGTGCAAGCAATTATTGCTTCAGCATTATTTCTCCAGATAGGAATTTGGATCCGAAACTTTGCGGTACTGCTGTATGTAATGGAAATGACCAATGGTGATGCGTTTGCCATTTCAATGATTTCAGTTGCTGAATTTGCGCCGATTTTTATCTTTTCATTTATAGGAGGAACGTTTGCAGATAGGTGGAAGCCAAAAAGGACGATGATTTGGTGTGAAGCCTTAAGTTCGTTATCAGTATTTGCAGTATTGTTTACACTTATGTTTGGTACGTGGAAAGTTGTATTTTTTGTTACACTTATCTCTGCAATTCTTTCGCAATTTTCACAGCCTTCAGGTATGAAATTATTTAAACAACATCTATCTACAGAAGAAGTACAGTTGGCTATGTCATTATATCAAACCATTTTTGCGATTTTCATGGTATTAGGTCCTATACTTGGCACGTTTATATTTCAAGCCTTCGGAATTTACACTTCTATTATTGTGACAGGTATTGCTTTTTTATTTGCGGCTTTAGTCTTGCTATTTCTTCCAAGAGATATTGAAGAACAAGAAGAAAAGAAAAAAGTTAGCTTATTGCAAGAGATGGTGGATGGAATTAAATATGTAAAGGCAAAGAAGACACTAACATTACTCGGAATTTGTTTTATGGCAGCAGGATTAGGGATTGGTCTGATTCAGCCACTAGGTATTTTTATCGTAACTGAACAATTAGATTTATCAAAAGAAAGTTTACAATGGCTACTCACTGTAAATGGAGCTGGAATGATTATTGGAGGAGCTTTAGCGATGGTATTTGCCAAAAATGTTGCTCCGCAAAAGATGTTAATTTTAGGCATGTTTGCACAGGCCGTTGGCATTGGTATCATCGGATTTTCTACAAATTTATGGATTACACTCATTGCTCAGTTTTTCAGCGGTCTAGCACTTCCTTGTATCCAAATTGGAATAAATACGCTTATTATTCAAAACTCGGATACAGACTTTATCGGACGAGTAAATGGGATTTTAAGTCCTTTATTTACGGGTTCGATGGTATTAACGATGAGTATTGCCGGTTCATTAAAAGAAGTATTTTCACTTAGCACAATGTATGAAGGAACAGCATTACTATTTATTATTGGTTCATTATTTATTTTGCCAATATATAATTTGAAACCAGTAGTAGGAACTTCAAATGAAGGTGGTGCTGTCCAGCATGAATCCTAATCCAAATGTGCAATATCCGATTGAAGGAAATAAGAGTGTTCATTTCATTAAAAATACAATAACAAAACCAAATATTATTGTTGGAGATTATTCTTATTATGATTCAAAAAATGAAGAAACATTCGAAGATCAAGTGCTATACCATTATGAATTTTTTGGAGACCGATTGGTTATGGGAAAATTCTGCTGCGTAGCACCTGGAGTTACATGTATTATGAATGGCGCAAACCATAAAATGGATGGATTTTCAGCGTATCCATTTAATATTTTCGGTCATGGCTGGGAGAAATTCACACCTACACTTTCTGATTTACCGTTTAAAGGAGATACGGTTATCGGAAATGATGTATGGATTGGTATGGATGCGACGATTATGCCCGGAGTGAAGATAGGGGACGGAGCAATTATTGCTGCTAAAGCGGTTATAACAAAAGACGTTCCACCATATACAATTGTTGGTGGTAATCCTGCTACTGAGATAAAAAAGAGATTTTCAAATGATGTAATAAATGAATTGTTAGAAATAAAGTGGTGGGACTTGGACATTAAGATTATTTCTAAAAATATTGATGTAATTGTAAGTGGGAATATGGAAGCGTTGAAAAAATTAGCAGACGCTTCAGTGTGAAAAATATGAAAAAAGGAGGGCTCCATTACGAAAGATGAGTCCTCCTTTTTTCATTCGCTTTATCAATTTTATAAACAAAACCACCGTCACATCATAAGTCGTAACAAAATGTTTCTGGCTTAGCTAGAAGAGTTCGGGAGCGTTCAACCCATTTAAAAATATCTGAATTCGTTGAATTTGTTGCACTTTGTAAGATGTTTTGAAGAGATTCTATATTATATGTATTTCCGCGAGTTCGAATAGCATCTCCAACTAATAGATATAAACAGTGAAGAAAAAAAGTTTGATTGGGACAATTTGTATCACTTGCAATACTCAGTATAATTTCTGCTGTATTATCGCATATCGATAAGTCCCAGTCTTGCTCAGGGAAAACAGCATGTTCTGTATAAGCCCATTCAATAATTTCTTGTGTTGTAGGGTTCCACGGATCTTTCATTATACAATCTCCTTTATCATTTCTTAAATAATAAGTTAATTATATAATAGAGAAAAAATTTGAGGGAAATGTTTTTCTTGTCCAATTTTTCATGATAATTAGCAAGCGTAGTATCAATACAAAGAAAAAAATAGAAGTATCATACCTCTCAAATTTGTTAATGATAAAAGAATAAGGAGGTGTGATACTTATGGCACAAGATGTTTTATGCGAAGTAAACAACTGCAAATATTGGGGTAACGGAAACAAATGTAATGCAGATGCAATTTATGTAGTAAGTCATAAAGGTAACCAAGCATCTACAACAGAAGAAACGGATTGCAAAACATTTATTCCTGAAGCTTAAACGATAAAGGGTAACCGCACCGGGTTGCCCTTTTATTAATTATATTATTGATAATAAATTTCATTTTCATTCACTATATTTGCTTTTTTGTCATTTTTTATATTTTTTTCATAAGAGAAGTAATCCAAGCTAGCTCATGTTCAATACATGATTTTCTATGTTGTATGACCTCAGAAATAAAAAGTGAAGTTTCAGCTAGGGATTGAATAGAGGTTAATTGTGTATATAGCACATTTTGACGAGTCGTTAAAACTTCTTTACGAGCTTCGTAATCCAATTTCTCAAACAGTGCAACACGTACAAGAAATTCAGCAGCATTAGCAGCTAGTTTCTCTGGAAACTCTCGCATCATTTCATAAAAGATTTCTTCACCTGTAGGAGTTAATGCGTAAATGTTACGGTTTGGTTTACCTATTTGTTGATGAATCTTTTTTGTAATTGCTCCCATATCTTCAAAACGCCGAAGGGCAGGATAGAGCATGTTATGATTCAATTCAAAATTTTCTCCAAGACGATTTTGAATGTTTTTCTTTATTTCATAACCATACTTTGGTCCAGAAGTTAATTCTGCGAGTAGTAAAATATCAACATACATATGTATCCTCCTAATTTTTTCTCAAGTTTATATCCGTAAATATCCCCTGTATATATGTTAAAATAACATATGTTAGTCTATACATCTTTGAACTGCCTACCTATTACTTTATTTTAAAAGAAAAGGGAGGAAAGAACTATGAATTCGCCTGAAAATGTAATTTTGGTTCATGAAATTTCAAAGCTCAAAACAAAAGAAGCGCTGTGGAACCCTTATGAGTGGTATAAGCATATGAGGGAAAATCATCCGGTCTATTATGATGCGGAGCAGGATGTATGGAATGTTTTTTTATATAATGATGTGAACCGTGTTTTATCTGATTATCGCCTATTTTCAAGCAGAAGAGATCGTCGTCAATTTTCCGTTCCGCCTTTAGACACAAGAGTAAATTTAAACTCTTCTGATCCTCCAGAGCATCGAAATGTTCGCTCAATTGTTTCAAAGGCATTTACCCCAAGAAGTCTTCAGCAGTGGAAGCCACAGATACAAGCAATTGCAAATGAACTTGTGAAAGATATGAATAATTATGATGAAATTGATATTGTAGAGCAGTTTGCTGCAATTCTACCTGTAACCGTTATTTCTGATTTATTAGGTGTTCCAACAACAGATAGAAAAAAAATTAAGATGTGGTCAGATATTTTGTTTATGCCATATAGTAAAGAGAAGTTTAGCGATTTAGATAAGCAGAAAGAAGTTGCTTTACATGAATTTAAATCTTATCTTCTCCCGATTGTTCAAGAGAAACGATACCATTTGAAAGAAGATATTATTTCAGACCTGATCAGAGCGGAGTATGAGGGAGAAAGATTGACTGATGAGGAAATTGTGACATTTTCATTAGGACTTTTAGCCGCAGGGAATGAAACCACTACAAACCTTATTATTAATAGCTTTTATTGCTTTTTAGTAGATGCACCTAAGGTATACAAAGAATTAAGCGAAAGTCCAGAGCTGATTCCTAAAGCGATAGAAGAGGTACTACGTTATCGTTTCCCTGTTACATTAGCCCGTACTATAACGGAAGATACAACAATATTTGGACCGAAAATGAAAAAAGGACAAATGATTGTTACGTGGATAAGCGCTGCCAATTTAGATGAAAATAAATTTTCACAAGCAGATTGCTTTGATTTACATCGACCTGGAAATGAAAAACATTTAACATTTGGCAAAGGGCCTCACTTTTGTTTAGGCGCACCACTTGCTCGTTTAGAAGCTGAAGTTGCATTAACTACGTTTATTAGGAATTTTAAAAAGCTAGAACTTTCACCATCCTTTCATTTAGAGAACTGTATATTAGAGAATGAACAAACGTTAAAGCGGTTTCCTATCCTTTTAAAGAAATGAAGCATATTAAAAAAATGAAAACCCCTATTCTAAGTAGGGGTTTTCATTTTTTTAATATGTTTTTTTAACAAACTAAAAAATATTTCTTGACCTGAAACGCTTTTCATAAATTATAACTAAGTTGTGTTTGACAAAGTGAATATGGAAACGATACCTAATTTGTGTATTTATCCCGCTATTTGTGAATAGGAGGCCATCCACCTTTAATCTCAGTGGAAGGAAATGGAGAAATCAACTGCCTGTAAAATCTCGATTAGTGAAGACGAATAATTAGTGGGCTCCACTGATTTAAGTTTCACTTTATACAAGCATGTTTATTTATAGAAAGTGGTGACGGAACAATGAAACTAATTACAATCGATTTAGATGGAACTCTTCTTTCAAGAAATAAAATGATTAGTAAAGAAAATGCAGAAGCTATTCAAAAATGCCAGGAGCAGGGGCATGTAGTAGCGATTTGTACAGGACGTTCTCTCGTAGATATTGAACGTTTACTACTGGAAGCTGATTTACAATGTCCTATTATTGCAGAAAACGGTGCTCTTATTTATGTGGATCAAAAAATGATGAAAAGATACCCTATTCAAAATACACATGCCTTTGAAATTGTTGAATATCTTGAACAAAATCGGATGTATTATCAACTGTATACAGATCGAGGTGTATACGTTCCGGCATATGGTGAAGAAAGTGTGAATCATGAAATAGAATGGATAAAAAGGTCAAATAAAGATATTGATCAGCAAGAGCTTGAAGTCATCGCAGCATTGTATCTTGAACATACAGCATTTCATATCACAGAAAGTTGTAAATCGATATTAGAAGAAGAGATTTATGTGCATAAGCTTTTACCATTCTCCTATAATGAAGAGAAATTACAAAAATTAAAAATGCATTTTCAACATAATACAGAGCTAGCAATTACTGCTTCGTATTGGCATAATTTAGAGATTAATCATTGTGACGCTCAAAAGGGGAATGGTTTATATACTTTAGCAGAACATCTTAATATTCCGGTGGTAAATACTGTTGCAATAGGTGATGGGCTAAATGACATTTCTATGATGGAAAAGGCACATATATCTATCGCAATGGGAAATGCAGTGGACGAAATTAAACGGATTTGTCACTATGAAACATTATCGAATGAAGAACATGGAGTTGCACATGCTCTTTATCAATATGTCATGGTAAAAAAATAAAAAAGAATCCATCAAGGATTCTTTTTTATTTTTTATTAGGGGTAAGGTATTCTATGAGATTCATAGAATACCTTATTGCATTTTATTATATAGAATATATTGGAAGAATTGTATATGATTTTCAAATGATTTGTGAATATTTTGTGAATATTTAGATCGTTACATATTTATATTAATAAGATTATATATCATTTCAAATAATTTTTAATTGAAAAATAAAATTTATTTGAATAATTATGCTCTTGCTATATACCTATAAGAACATTATTCGTATAATGGAGAGGCGTGAGTAAAAATTGGTATTAAATTTACATATAGAGGTGGAAAGAGAATGAATGCGCGGCTATTGGAACTCATTGATGTGAACACAATAGAAACCATGGCAGAACAATTTTATAAATTAACAAACATTTCACATCAACTTCTTGATCAAAATATGGAATGTGTTTTTTCATTTGGTATGAATCAAGAAGAAAATATACAACTTACAAAAATTGAAATCCCTATCTTTTTACATGAGCAACACCTTGGATCATTTATTGTTTGTGCAATTAAAAATGACATCCGTACTTGTTATAAATACTTCGAAATGCTTTCAAATCTCATTGTAGATGGTGCAATGAATAAACTTCAAAACCAAACAAAAAATATACATTTACTTTCTCAAAAAGAAGAACAGCTACATACAATCTTACAAAATATGCCCATTATGGTCGATGCTCTTGATAAAAATGGGAATTTTATATTATGGAATCGTGAATGCGAGCTCGTAACAGGCTATGCTGCAGAAGAAATCGTTGGAAATCCCAAAGCACTTGAACTGTTATATCCTGATGAAAGTTATCGCAGACAACTTCAAAAGAAATTTTCGATTCGCGGAAAAAGTTTTCGAGATTGGGAAATGAATTTAACATGCAAAAATGGGGAAATAAAAACAATCATGTGGTCAAATATTTCGGAGCAGTTCCCAGTACCTGGTTATAGTTATTGGGCAGTTGGAGTTGATATTACTCATCGAAAAGGAATTGAAGAGCAATTAAAACAGCAAACTTCTGAGTTAGAGCTTATTTTTAAAGCATTACCTGATTTGTGTTTCTTAACTGAGGCTGATGGAACAATTATAGACTATAAAGCAGGTTCACCAGCTAAGTTTTACGTACCTGCAGAATCCTTTATGGGGAAGAAATTTTATGAAGTCTTGCCATCACCTGTAGCACAACAATTTCAAGAAGCAATTCATCAAGTACAACAAAAGGAATCGACAGTTATTGTTGAATATCCGTTAACACTTAAAGGAAGTGTTAGTTTCTTTGAAGCTAGATGTTTACCACTCTTACAAGATAAGATTATGATAATCGTTCGAGATATTACCGAGCGGAAAAAGACTGAGGAGTTATTGAATAAATCTGATACACTTGCAGCAATTGGACAGTTAGCTGCCGGGGTAGCACATGAAGTTAGAAATCCATTAACCGTAATCAAAGGGTTTATTCAATTATTTCAAATTAACCAAGAAGATCAAGATAAATATTTTGATCTTATGCTATCAGAAATCGAAAGAATTGAAGCTATACTTCATGAGTTTTTATCGATTGCAAAAACTGATGTCATTTCAACTGAAAAGAAAAACCTCTGCTCGATATTAAAAAATGTCGTTTCATTAATCAACACGAAGGCAATCATGACAAATATTCAAATTAATCTCCATATAGAATCAAAAGAACTAATGATAGATTGTTGTGAAAATCAATTAAAACAAGTTTTTATTAATATTTTACAAAACTCAATTGAAGCAATGCCAAATGGAGGGGAAATCTCTATTTATGTAAAAAAATCAGAGCGTGAAGAAGTTATGATTAATATGGTTGATGAGGGCGTAGGAATTCCTGAAGAAAGAATTAAAAGACTTGGTGAACCTTTTTATAGTACGAAAGAGAAAGGAACTGGGATTGGACTAATGCTCAGTTATAAAATTATTGAAAGTCATCAAGGAAGAATTAGTATTATGAGTAAGGTAGGAATAGGAACATCAGTTACAATCTATTTACCAATGTTTCAAAGTGAGCAAGTTACTTCTTGTGCAGCAATGTTACCTATAACAGGGGCTTTATGAGAATATTATTACTTTCCGGTTCATATAATAATAGAGTTAAAAAGCTATCTTATGATTTGTAAGATAGCTTTTGTTATATATTAATTTATTTTGAGAGTTAAAGAGCTCTTATAAATTATACAGTTGTTTATCTATTATCCAGCGAATTGTACAGCAGTTTTTGCATGTAAAAAAGCAGTATCAAATACAGGAATAGAAAGGTCTTTCTGTGAAATAAGTAACGGTATTTCTGTACAACCTAATAAAATTCCTTCTGCACCATTTTCAATAAGTTTTTGAATGATTTGTAAGAAACGTACTTTAGATTGCTGTGAAATAATCCCTTTACTCAATTCTTGAAGAATGACATGATGAATGAAATTTCGTTCATCTTTTTTCGGAATAATTGTTTCAACACCATAATTAGCTAGTCTTGTTTTATAAAAGTCCTGTTCCATTGTTTGTTTTGTTCCAAGTAAACCAATCCGTTTCACATCATGTTCAACAATTTCTTCAGCACTGACATCACCAATATGAAGAAGGGGGATAGAGATTGCTTGTTCTACTTCTTCCGCAAATTGATGTACTGTATTTGAGCACATAAGTATACAATCTGCACCGGAACACTCTATTTTTTTTGCTACTTGAACGAGTTGATTTTGCACTTCCTCATATTGTTGATTTTGTAATAAATTTGTCACTTCGCCAAAATCCATGCTATATAGAACAAGCTTTGCATTATGATTATACTGAGATAGAGTTAGTGTATTAATATGTTTATAATAAAGAGACGTTGATTCCCAACTTAATCCACCAATTAATCCGATTACTTTCATGTCAAATTCCTCCCGTTAACATGTTTTGTTATGTCAATTATTCCATAATTCCGATAAGAATACAATGATTAATTTGATTGTTTTAAGAAAAATAAAAATAGTTAGAAAAATATTGAAATTAACTTGCGTTAATGCAATAATACAAATTACAAACGAATACTTATCCAGAGAGGTGGAGGGAATGGCCCTATGAAACCTCAGCAACCCCTATTTATTCATACAAATAGGAAGGTGCTAATTCCGCAAAAGACATATTGTCTTTTGAAAGATAAGAGGATCATATCTCAATAAAAAATGACCTCTTATAAAAGGGGTCATTTTTTATTGAGAAATTGAGAAGAAAGGAAGTGAAGACGCATAATTTAATTTTCTTATACATATAGGACTAATATAAACTAACTAGAATGAAAGGGGAATTCATATGAACAAATTATCTACAAAATTAGTCGTAGCAATTGGAATCGGTTCTGCAATATATGGTGTATTAGGTCTATGGGGATTTTCAATTGCGCCAAACACATTTATAAAGCCTGCTTTGGCTATATTAACAATTTTTGGTGCGATTTTCGGGCCGATTGCAGGACTTTTGATTGGTCTTATCGGTCATATAGTGACAGATACCATCGCTGGATGGGGAATATGGTGGGGATGGGTACTTAGCTCAGGTATTATTGGATTTACGATGGGACTTGTACAAAAACGAGCAAGTTTCAGTGTGAAAAATGGAACATTTCGTAATCGAGATATTTCATATTTTGCTATAACAGGTTTAATCGGGATTGTCATTGCAATCATATTTGCCGGTGCTTTTGATATTATCGTTATGGGTGAACCTTTGGATAAAATTGTTATTCAAGTATTCGGTGCAACGATTGCAGATATCCTTGTATTCTTAATTCTTGGTTTACCAATCACACTGGGATTAGCGAAAGCAAATAAAAAACATACACATTTGAAGATTGAAAAGTAGGGAGATTACAATGAAGCCGATTATTTCCTTTGAACAATTTACATTTCAATATAAACAAGTGACAGAACCTACTTTAAAGGATGTTACATTCCGTATTTATCCAGGTGAAAAAGTATTGATTGCCGGTCGAAGTGGATCAGGAAAATCAACATTGGCCCATTGTATAAATGGGCTTATCCCTTTTTCATATGAGGGATCAAGTACTGGGAACATTTCAATATGTGGTAAGGATCCGCGAAAAGGTAGTATTTTTGAGCAAAGCAAGCATGTAGGAACTATTTTACAAGATCAAGATTCTCAGTTTATTGGTCTAACCGTAGGAGAAGATGTTGCATTCTCCTTAGAAAACGATTGTGTAGAACAGGAGAAAATGAAGGCTGTTGTTATGGACTCACTACAGAAAGTACAGATGCATACGTTTCATCTACGAAGCCCGCATGAATTATCTGGTGGTCAAAAACAAACTGTTTCTCTTGCTGGACTGTTAACAACAGAAGCTGACATATTACTATTTGATGAGCCATTAGCAAACTTAGACCCCATGAGTAGTTTGAAAACAGTAGAACTTATACGAAAGGTGCATCAACAATTTAATAAAACAGTTGTTATTATTGAGCATAGAATAGAAGAAATATTAAAATTAGACCTTGATAAAATCATATTAATAGAAGAAGGAAAAATTGTAGCGGTTGATTCACCAAAAAGAATTTTACAAACAAACATGCTACAAAAAATAGGGTTAAGAGAACCTGTATATATTGAAGCATTAAAAAATATAAGAATGAATATTTTAGATGAAGAATTATATCCAATTGAAACTTTAGATCATAAAAATGTGAATAAAGCGATTATGCAATGGATGTTAAATTCTACTATGTTTAAAGAACAACAAAAAAAAGAAATCTTATGTGAAATAGAAAATATATCATTTTCATATGCGCAAAAAGATTTTACATTAAGGGATATAACACTCTCTATACAAAAGGGAGAAATTGTAGCATTATTAGGCCATAATGGTGCAGGTAAGTCTACATTTGCACATACATTAACGGGAATGAACAAAGCGAAGGAAGGGGGAATTGTACTTGATAATGAAAATATAAGTTCATGGTCTATTCGAAAGCGTGGAGAAGTGATCTCCTATGTCATGCAAAATCCTAATCACATGATTACACAATCTACTGTTTGGGATGAAGTTGCTTTTTCATTAAAATTAAAGAAGACTTCTAGCGCAGAAATAAATAAACGCGTAGAAGATGCATTGCGAATTTGTGGATTATATCCATTCCGAAATTGGCCTATTCAAGCGTTAAGTTACGGACAAAAAAAGAGGCTTACCATTGCATCGGTTTTAACAAGGAATCCGAAGCTTATCATATTAGACGAGCCAACAGCAGGACAAGATTATTTTCATTATAAACAATTTATGTCTTGTATAAGCCTACTAGCGGCACAAGGAATATCATTCATCTTTATTACACATGATATGAATCTAGCTTTAGAATATGCAGACCGTGCAGTTGTCCTTCATAAAGGGAAAATACTTGCTAATGATACTGTTCCAAGCGTATTAGCAAATAGCGAAGTATTACAACAAGCTAATTTACAGGAGAGTTCGCTAACAACTTTAGCGAATTTGAGTAAAGTCCCTTTTCCAGACGTTTTTGTACAAATGTATATGGAGGCAAAAAGGAGAGGGGATTATGAATAAATCAGATTTATTTTATATAGATAATCATACATATTTTCATCGTATGGACGGCGCAATTAAATTGTTGTTATTTATAATTTGGATGACTCTTACGTTTATATTTTTTGATTTTCGTATTTTATTATGCTTGTTTTTCATTGGTTGTTTAGGATTAGTGATCGCTAAAATCCCTATAAAAAAAATTGTAATTATATTTAGTGTTATTTTCACATTTAGTATGCTAAATTCAATGATGATTTTATTGATTACACCAACTCATGGATCTGAGTTAACTGGTACAAGTACAGCATTCTTGCATATTGGATATGCTACGATTACATTTGAAACACTATTTTATGCTCTTACGCTCTCATTAAAGTATTTTACGTTATTACCATTTACACTTATTTTCATATACACGACACATCCAAGTGAGTTCGCTAGCAGCCTGCATAAAATTGGCTTACCATATAAGATTGCCTATGCAATAAACATTGCGCTTCGTTACATACCGAATATACAAGCGGAATACAAATTGATTAAGCACGCTCAAGAAGCAAGAGGTGTACCATTTGAAAGAGGAGAGACGAATTTTTGGGAACGTATTAAAAATCGGGTACTCATCTTTTGGCCACTTGTTATTCATTCTTTAGAGCGAATTGATACGGTTTCAAATGCAATGGACTTACGAGGATTCGGAAAAAAAGAGAAGCGAACATGGTATTTTACAACAAAAGCAAAACAAGAGGATTATCTAGGGCTCGTTATCGGCATTATAATTTTAGTACTGGCCATTTACCTAAAGTTCAATATTTTCAAAGGGTTTTGGTATCCATTGTAAGTTTTCTGGATGTTATTGGGATAAAATTTAGGCACTCAGAGGAATGTCTTTTTAAATTTATCCAAGACATGCTCAAAAATGACATAGAAACATACTGTATAATACGAACCTGTTAATAAACGATCAATTTCATTATCCATTAGTTTTATACTAAAAGGAGGAGAGAATATGAGTTTCGGTGGTTCTTGTGGTTTTGGTGGAAGTTTTGCTTTATTAGTTGTGTTATTTATTTTATTAATTATTGTTGGATGCAGCTGCTGGGGCTGAGGGTATTAAAAACATATAACTTTTTAATCATTCGTCACAGAATCATGTAATCAGAAAAACCATTAAAGATACTTTTTTAGTATCAATACGAGATTCAACATAAAAAAAGGAGCTGCTATGCTCCTTTTTTTATGTTGAAATTTCACCGAAATAATAAAGATAATTTCCGGAAAATCCGTTTAATTTACATGATTTTTTAATATTGTAAATACTTGTGACTAAAAAGCGAGTTTTTATTATTCACGATAGTTATTGGTTTTGATTACCCAGTCTCTTTTGACTGTTAGGCGTAATTTCATCGGCAAATTCTATATTTGCCAAATTTACTTTGGATGGAATAAATGTTTTTGTTGTATTTTGAACACCTTGGAACAAACGTTGAATAGGTTTCATCATATTTGAATTACGTGTTGCTACTACACTAAAAACTGTTCCTAATCCTAGTAAAGAAAACCAAATCCAGCTTCTATTGTTATTCCGTCTATTTCTAAATAATTTAAACATTTGCTGAGTTCTTCTTCCAGAATTGAATAGTGACATCAAGAAGTTAAGAGTATTCATTTTTTACCCCCTGTAAAGATAATTAGGAAAAAGAAACACTAAGTTCAATTTCACATGATTTATGTTGCAATATTTTATCGGAATTTATGCTAACATTTCTTGATTCTTTTTTCCTAAAAACCCTAAGTTTACTCATTACAAAGGGAAACATGCACAGATAAATAAGGATTTGAAATTCATTTACATAATGTTTATTTAATCAATGAGATGCAGTATATTGAAAAATGGGATTAAAAAGAATTATTGTAATTTTATGTGTGATTCATAAGAAAAATCCATCGTAATTTATTCTAAATAGTTGCCAGAATAGAAAAAAAGAAGTGCCACATAATAACAGAAATGAGTGAAAAAACACATCGTCAAGTGTACTGTAAGAGGTTATTTTATAGCATAACATTCAAAAAAAAGACCATCTGTTTTTCTGTCTAAATAAATGAAAAGATTAAAAGAAAAACTTGAGGAGCGACTAAATTCATTTTTTTAAACGAAAATCAGCTTCAACGTTATCAGGAACGTATAACAGAATAATATCGACAGCTTATAGCTAACAAATTATAAAGAAATTAATAACAAAAGGAAAATACTCATGTACTAAAATCAATTTTTAGTATGCATCATTTTTTAGAGCTACTGTTTTTTTGAAAAAAAGTGGGGAATAATTTTAGATTGTTGAGGTGATTACATACATGCCAATGTTGGATGTAGATGGTAGTAGTCTGTACTATATCGTTAAGGGAAAAGGGGTTCCTATTGTTTTTATTCATCCTCCTGTACTTACATGTGTGAATTTTGAGTATCAAATAGAGGGATTATCCCAAAATTTTAAGGTGATTGCTTTTGATATTAGAGGACACGGAAGGAGTCAGTATTCAAAACAACCGATAACCTATCCACTGATTGCTGAAGACATTAGATGTTTGTTGGATCATTTAGAGATTAAGAAAGCATTTGTATGTGGATATTCGACTGGAAGCTCTGTCGCATTAGAATTTTTATTGGCCTTTGCTGAAAGAGCGTTAGGAGGTATTCTAATCGGGGGAATGTCAGAAGTGAGGGATGGATATCTAAAGAATAAGATTTCACTTGGCGTGAAACTTGCGAAAGCGGGGGCAGTTTCATTTTTAGCATGGTCTATTTCATGGAGCAACTCAAATACACATAAATTGTTCAGAAAGATGTTTAAAGAGGCACGAAAAGGGAATGGCAAAAATATCTGGCAGTATTATTGTTATAGTTTGCATTATGATTGTACTAATCAGCTTAGAAATATTCAGCTTCCGGTTTTGTTGGTGTATGGTAAGAAAGATAAAATATTTTATAGTCATGCCAAATTACTACATGAAAAATTGCCATGTAATGAATTAAAATTCATTGATAACGTAAAGCATCAAATTCCTACAAAAGCAGCGAGATGCCTAAATGAAATGATTCAGCAGTTTGCTTTTATTCATACTGAGATGAGACTTTTTCTTTACCCATAAAAAAGTATATTTATTTCGAAGTTATATGCGTTTATTGTGCTAAATATTTAATGGGATAGGAGCTATCAGGCTCCGTTTGATAATTGATATGTGAAAGAGTAGTGAGCGCTCAAGTTATCCCTCCTAAATATTTCGAATTATTTTTCCGTACCGGTGATTGATGCGGATGGAGTCTTGCGAATGTAAAACCTAATGAGTAAATATACGAGAAGTGGTACAACTATGTTAGGTAATAAAAAATAGAGTAAAGAAGGAATACCTTCAAGTTAGCTATAGCCAGGACCTTTTATAGGAGGGTTCATATATAAATAATTTAAGCCAAGGTTTATGAAAAGCATATCTTATTTTGTATTAACTAGTAGTAATATTCCCGCTTTAAAAATCATCGAAAACAATGAAGTTAGGCGGGAGATGAAATGTTAGTAAATACCTGATTAGTGAAGGCTAATAATCAGTGGGGGATGGAGAAAAAACATTGATTAAAATTTCAATTTATGTAGTGAAAAGCAAAAAGGAGCATAGGAAGCTCCTTTTAAATCAAAATGTTAGTGTTTTTTAGCAATCTCATTATTTTGTGGAAATGTGATCGTTAAAGTGGTTCCTTTATTAACAATACTATTTATATCTAAAGTACCATTCATCGTTTCAATGATTTTTACTGCAACCATCGTACCTAAACCTGTTCCTCTTGTTTTTGTACTAAAATAAGGTTCACCAAATCGATTGATTTGCTCTTGTGTCATCCCAATTCCACTATCTTTAATGACAATAGTAATTTTGTTTTCACAAGCAGATGATTTGATACTTAGTTTTCCGCCATTTGGCATCGCTTCAATACTGTTCTTTATTAAGTTTAAAAAGCATTGCTGAAAATGTTGTGTATTCCCAGTGATGGAACCTGTTACTAAATTCTCAGAAACATTTATAGAATTCATATTACATAATGGCATCATCATACTTATTATTCTTTTTAATTCTTGATCTATTACAATGTTATCAACTTTTTGTGATGCTGGCTTAGCAAATGTTAAGTAGTCATCAATGATAACCTGAGCGCGGTTTAGCTCTCCAAGAATATGTTCAATATATTGTTCTCGCGATTCTTGTGGTAAATCTGGAGTTTTAAGGAGTTGAGTAAAACCTTTTACTACGGTAAGAGGATTTCTTACTTCATGTGAAATACTCGCAGCAAGTTGACTCACAATCTCCATCTTCTCCATCTTTACTAATTTAGACCTCATAATAACGGCATCTCTTAAAACCTCATTTATATATACAACAAATAACATGACAATTGGAGGGAGTAGAATAAAATAAGTGATATATGAATTTGTAATTGGGAAATCTGACAGAACAACAGCGATAAAGGTTGTAAGTAAAGCAAGGAAAAAAGGTAAAGTCATTGACATGATAAGCTTCTTTCTTCTGTTTAATTGATTAAATTTAGAAGAAGAATAGGCAGTGAAAATAAGCATGGTAATATAAACAATAACTGTTAAAAAGTTAACACCATAAAAAACAAACCGAATCAATAACATGATAGATAATAAAGCGATCCCAACTGGTAAACCACCATAAAGTGTACCTATTAAAAAAGGGATCTGTCTTAAGTCGTGAATGCAGTTTTCGTCTATGTATATAGGGAATTTCATACATAAAATCAATGGTATACTAGTGCATATAATGATAAGAATCTTTTTATAGTTTTTAAAAAATATTTCATTATTATATATAAAATAAAAAACAAAGATGCTGCTTAAAATGTAAAGCAGATTATTTAATACGTTTTGGTTAATGTATACAAAATTCATCTAGCATGCCTCATTATTGTAGTTTTCAGTACTATAAGTATTATACCGGAAAAATACAACTTCTTCATGTTTTAATTATTGGAATGAGGACTGTGATTACTTTTGAATTGTTATTTGTTTCGAGCAAATTCCCATGCTAAGTGAAATTCTTCAACTGATGCATAACGTTGATTTCTATTTTTTTCTATCGCACGAGCTGCTACGTCATACAATTCTTTCCCTGCTTCCCATTTAGTGAAAGAACGATCGAGTTCCCCTCCTAAGAACGCAAAAGCGATTGCTCCCATATTAAATACATTTGTTTTCTCATCAATCACTGCATCAAGTTCGAATTCCTCAGGTGACATAAATCGTGATGATCCCCAAAGTCTTCCCATTGTATTGATATAAGGTTTCTTCTGATATAAATCGATATCACAAATCTTTGTTATCTTTGTTTCAAAGTCATACAAAATGCTTCCATCATAAAAATCTATTGCTACATAATTTTTTCTTTCAACATGAACATGGAAAGAAAAAATATGATCTAGTGAAATAAGACGTTCTTCAATTGATAATTGTTTATAGCGATAGAACGGAGAACTAGGATTACTATATTTCGCTAGTGGTGGAAATGACCAATGGGAATGAAGGCATTCTCCGGTAAACCAATTAAAGATTGCCACATAACCGTTTTCTACTTCATAATGATCAATTAATTCGATTAGATGATCGTGTTTTAATTCTTCATAAAGAAAAATAGCTTCTTTTAATCTAGTAACAGCGGCATCTGGATTTCCCGAATACTCCATTGTTTTTGCACCAGCATATTTAACAAATCTTTTCTGACCATCTATTTCAATACCAAAGCATATATTGCCAGAATCTTGTTGATCAAATACAGTAAACACTCTACCAAGCTTCACAAGCCATTCAAAATCTTGATATTCTTTTAATTTAAAAGTTACATCATCAAAGCTAAGTGTGACTGGAATTTCGTTCATTTTACACCTCTTATTTTATATAATGAGATTAAATATTAATAAATTCGAGGAGAGTAATAAAAATCCTGTTTTGATTAGTTAAAAAGAATTACTTTTAAAGCTATGTAATTATTATGAAAGGAGTAAAAGATGGATAAAGAAATAATCATTGAACCGTATAATTTAAATTGGCATACGGAATTTGTGAAGGAGAAAGAGAAATTTATCACATTGCTAAAAAAGGACATCTTAGCGATTGAACATATCGGAAGTACGTCAGTAGAAGGGTTAGATGCTAAACCTCTTATTGATATGATGATAGGTGTTAAAGATTTAAAATTAGTTGATCATTGGATAGAACCATTGCAAACAATAGGATATGAATATGTATTTCATAAACCTTTTCCGCAGAGGCGTTTTTTTAGAAAAGGGAAATGGAGAGCAGGTACACATCATTTACACGTCTATACGCACGGTGGTCAAGATTGGAAAAACAATTTATTATTTCTTGATTTTATGAGTAATCATGAATGGGCACGTGTGGAATACAAACAATTAAAATACGAGCTTGCTATGAAGTATCCATTTGATCGAGTGGCGTATACTAATGCAAAAGAACCTTTTATTCAAAGGATCATTACACTGGCGAAAGAAAATCTATACATATAAAAATTACGGTGGGAAATTTGTTTTTTAGTTCACATAAAGTATTTCTCATCTTATTCTAATCTTTCTTTCATTCTTTTTTCTTTTTTGATTGCTACAATTTGGAATGTAGTGATGTTTTGAAATTGAAAGAGGGATGCAAAATGAAGAAAACGTTCGGAAGTCAAATTTTTAATTTGTTTATAAAGATCGCAGGAGCTTGTGTGATTGCATTTAGTGTTACAATGTTTATCGTAAACTTTATGCTAGGAGATCAAATAGGATTAAAAAGCGTAAATAAAAATCTTGGTTCTCTTGGTGAATATGGTGCGATTGCAGCTGCATCACTTTGGTTTTTACGTCATATTTGGCTGTTTTTACACAAAAATAAAATACCCGGATTCAAGTATATGAAAGAATTATATATGTTAGCAAAGAAATATCATATGTTTATCGGTTATGCTATATTAGCTGTTGCAACAACACATGGAGTTTATTTTTTTATAAGGGGAAATCACCATATGATACAGATTTACAGCGGCATATTTGCTTTTGGTAGCTTAGTATTGCTAGGAGTTGTTGGAATTCTTTTGAATAAGGTTAAAGACAGAAAAAAATCGGTATTATATCGAAACATACATCAAATGATTGCGATTCTATTTGGATTAGGATTGATCATTCATTTAATAATATAGGAGGAATTAGGGTTGCATCATATATTAATAATTGAAGATGAAGAAAGTTTAGCTGAATTTTTAGAGTTAGAATTAAAATATGAAGGATATGCAGTAGAGGTACAATACGATGGGCGAAAAGGATTGGAAGCAGCCATAGAGAAGAACTATGATATTATACTTCTTGATTTGATGTTACCAGGACTCAATGGGATTGAAGTATGTCGTAGACTGCGTGCGACGAAGAATACTCCCATCATTATGTTAACAGCGCGTGATAGTATTATGGATCGTGTTACAGGATTAGATAGCGGCGCTGATGATTACTTACCGAAGCCATTTGCAATTGAAGAACTCCTTGCGCGAATACGTGTTATATTTAGACGCGAACAAAAAGAAGAAAGTAAGCCAACACTTTTGCTTGCTTTTAAAGATTTACAGTTACATGTAGAATCAAGAACGCTAAGAAAAAATGATGAAATCATTGAATTAACGAACAAAGAATTTGAGTTATTACTCATGTTTATGAAGAATATTAACCGCGTACTTACACGAGATATACTTTTAGAGCAAGTGTGGGGTTACGATGCGATTGTAGAAACAAATATTGTTGATGTATATGTTCGCTATTTACGAAACAAATTACATGGTGTAGATAAGGAGGAGTATATCCAGACTGTTAGAGGGGCTGGATATGTGATGAGATGATCAAAAATTTTGCACAGCGCATTCGAAACCTTCCGATAAAATGGAAACTAACTCTTTGGTCAACTACGTTATTATTTATCTTGTTCGCTTTATATAATGTTTTACAGTTTATTGTGATTAATCAATGGACAGTAGACTATGAAAAGAAACAAATGAACAGGCAAGTGAAAGAAATAGCAGCATATTTTACTGATAAAAAAGAAACACTTTCTAACCAAACGATTGAAAACGGTAAAGACTTCCTTAATAATATGAATGATAAACATCAGATTATTCGAATTTTAGATAAAGATGGACAACCAATTGTCTCGATTTCTCGTGATTTTAATCCGAGGTGGGCGCCTCCTAAATCGGTTACCCAACCTGAAGCTTATATAAAGAGGCATTTAGAAGATAGAATATTAATTGAACGTATGCCGATTCAAACAGCAACATTTATGGGAACAATTGAGGTTGGGAAAAATTTAGAAACTTTCGATCATTTGTTGAAAATCATTTTCGTTGTAATGGTTGCAGCTGGTATCGGTGGACTTATACTTAGTTTTTTAGGTGGAACAATTATTGCTAAACAACTTTTATTAAGTGTTCAGAATATAACTGATACGATGAATCGAATTAAAACAAACGGGTTAAAAGAAAGAGTTCCTGTACGGGAAAATAATGATGAACTTGCAAAGTTAGGCATTCTATTTAATGAATTAATGGATGATGTAGAAAAGTCTTTTTTACAACAAAAACAGTTTGTTGAAGATGCATCACATGAACTTCGAACACCCCTTACAATTATTCAAGGCCATTTATCCATGTTAAACCGTTGGGGAAAGGATGATCCTGTTATTCTACAAAAGTCACTTCAATCTAGTTTAAAAGAAGTGGATAGATTGAATAAATTAGTCTCAGAATTATTAGAGTTATCCAGAGCAGAATCAGAGCAAATGCCCTCATTAGCAGTCGAGCCTGTACATGTAAATACTGTATTAAAACAAGTAATCCAAAACTTTGAAGTTCTTCAAACTGAATTCGAATTCGATATACAATTATATGCCGAAGAGGCTTACGTGGCTATACCAACACCTTATTTAGAGCAAATAATGATTATCATACTAGATAACGCAATTAAATATACCAAAGCAAATGATAGATACATTTGTATTCAAACAAACATGCAAAGAGAAAATATTACTATACGTATTATAGATCATGGCGTCGGAATACCCGAATCAGATTTACCATATGTACTTAATCGTTTTTATAGGGTGGATAAAGCAAGGAGTCGTAAACAGGGTGGAAATGGCCTGGGGCTTTCCATCGCAAGACGGCTTGTAGAAAAATATAATGGAAACATTATATTAGAAAGTAGGGAGAAAGAAGGTACATCAGTTACAATTTCGTTTCCTTATGTTTTACATGAAAATGAGAAATAGATGAGAAAAGTTTCAAAGTATTTTCATATTACTGTTGTATACTGTGTAAACCAATAGAACTTGTACTTTCTTAAAGTACGAATGTAATGAAAATAAGGAGAGGGTAGATATGAACTACACAGTATTTCAATGGATTAATAATTTAGCGGGAACCTCAATCATTTCAGATAAGATCATGATTATGATTACGAATAGCGCGCCTTACATGGCGATTCTTTTTATGCTTATTTTATGGTTTAGTAATACTAAAAAAGAAATGGCGATTCAAAAACAATATACTGTTGTATATACTGTTCTTACAGTCGGAGTTTCATTGCTGTTAAATGTTTTCATTCATGCAGTATATTATCATGCGCGACCTTTTGTAACTTATCATGTTCATCAATTAGTGCCACATGCAGTAGATTCATCATTTGTAAGTGATCATTCTGTACTTGTATTTTCAATAGCATTTACGATGCTATTGAGAGGGGAAAGATTAAAATATATTGCATTAATTTGGGCCGTACTAGTTGGAGTTTCACGTATTTACGTTGGTGTCCATTATCCAGCAGATATAATTGGTGGAGCATTCCTGTCATTTATAACTTGCGGCATAGTAATGCAAAGTACGCGAAAATTAGAACCATTAACACAAATGGTATTTGTAATTTATGCATCCATTGCAAAACGAATTCCATTGTTATCGAAATATAACCATACACATTAATCATACAAGTTACTAGAAAAAGAACCTATTCGTAAATGATGGGTTCTTTTTCATGCATACAAACATTAATTTCACGCACTGTATTTAATTGGAAAATAAAAAATATTAGGACTCGTTAGAAGATATATAGCATGTGTAACTTTTCGTGAAAATTTTTTCGAACGAAATGTACGATGCCTATTGAGCACGAAACAGTCATATGTTCTGTGAAAATTCCATTGCGAAATAAGAGATTCCAGCGAATATGTTAGTTAATAGGAACCTCTCACTTCAAAATGGGATCATTCAATGACCTGTATACTTCATCCATCCACTCTCTGATCGTTTTGCTTTAAATTTACCGTAAGATAAAAGTTTCATCGCTGAACGAGTAGCTGTGTGAAAAACTAAGATCTTCATCCATTCATCTTCCATTTCACTAGGATAAGGGGTGGACTCGTAAGCATAATAAGCAGCCATGATACAAGGAACTACTTGGTCTGGTTCAAATTCATATGCAGTTGCATCATCGATAATTAAATCAATGATGCGCTTGTTTCTTTCTTTAACGTCTTTCTGGATTAACTTTTTTACCGCTTCTGGTACTAACTTTAATATTTCATTTTTCATAACAGTCACCTCATTCTTTAGCATGTCCAAATCGCTTGGAGAAATATTGAAAACATTGTGTTAAATCGGATTGCGTAAGTTGATCGGGACTATACTCATGAAATTATCAGTATGAAATAGTTCCTTTTGTACAAAATAGGTACGAACGTTTATAAGAGGAGGAATCATTCATGACGAATCGGAATGATAATCGAAAGCAAAAAAGCAAATATCCAAATAACCTAAAAAATGATACTGAATTCTCAAAAGATGTAAATATTAGAAGTGAAGTAACGAAAAAAGATTTAAATAAGTAATGTTTTGATTTGGAATATAATTGAGAGTAATTATAAAAATCGGCGCAGTATTTAATTAGTTTTAAGCATAGAAAAAAAGAAAAGATGTGTAAGCTAATCTAAGCTTACACATCTTTTCTTTTTTGATGCATTTACTCACAATGGTTTCTTCATTCAAATTTTACATAGTTGCTATTTCAAATTTCAATTACCGTATTTTTTCCAATAAAACTAAAATAATCCATAACAATATAATAATTAGCCATCACCAACGAATTAGAAATAACTTGTATATTACAAGTAATCCCAATTCAAAAAGAAGATGCATGAAAAAATTGTAGAATGGAACTATATTTCATAAAGGATTTATAAAATAGTATTAATCAGAAAAAAGAATGGGGCATTTTATCATGAACCTAACACCAGAACAAAGGATTCAATTACATGGTTTTAATAACCTCACAAAATCATTAAGTTTTAACATGTATGATATTTGCTATACAAGAACA
>Ga0209025_1001583_pt1 | contig 28667 bp, 37 predicted proteins | sample AraplaMF_Col_mLB_FD_184256 | JGI IMG/M metagenome (GOLD analysis project Ga0209025, IMG submission 184256) | Arabidopsis root microbial communities from the University of North Carolina, USA - plate scrape MF_Col_mLB (SPAdes) (version 2) | ecosystem: Host-associated > Plants > Roots > Endosphere... | reverse complement strand
CCCCATTCTATACAGTTACTCATTTTTATTGTGTTGTGTAACTCAAAAGAGGAAGTGTTATGAAGTTATGAATATCAAAGGCTGTAGCATTTGGCATAGTTACACAAAATATAAGATATGGGTAAGTGGTAGTATCAAGGAATTGAATGGTGTATATACATAAATATAAAATGTAAGGGGGAGGTAATTGTGATTCATGTTAAATGAAGAACTATTAGAAGCAATAATTAGATACAAAAGGAATAGTGAAAAAAATCCTGATGTGTTAAAGCTAAATCCAACTTATTTTAGAAATATTCTAGAAGAATTGAATTATCCAGAGTGGATTATTAAAAAGAAAATGTCAGAAATGAAAAAAAGTATATTCGGTGTACCAGTGGAATTAACAGAGGCAGTGGAAAAATTTGAACTATGAAAAGGGTGGCAGAGTCGTGACCGCTTTTTGGCAGGAAATGTGTCGGTTATTTTGGAATTAACGTGTTATATTTGTATTGTGGGAAGTGGCGGTAAACACAACTCACTATGTTGTTTCTAAAATTCTAAACGGTTCGTAATGATGGCACATAAAATCCGAAACCAGCAGATGGCAACGATTGAATGATACCGTTATTAAGGAGAGCTTTTGCTCTTCTTCCAGCTACTTAATAATGTTGGTGCAGAAAAACGTAACAACATTAGGTGGTTGGAAGAAGAATAAAACTTCAATTACCGTAGTTAAAGTACAAATTAATACTTAATGAAAAAAGCATCCGAATGGGTGCTTTTTATTTTGGAGGAGGATGAATGATGGATTTAACATTAGAAGGTTTAGAAAAGTGTTTTAATGAAGCTGTGGATGGAGGGGCGGAGTATGTTGCTGTTGTAATTGAAGTGACCGGATTCCTAAGTGATGAAGTGATTATTAATAGTAAGCATAATATCGCTGCAAAATTAGAGTATTATAAGAAAACATATAATGATGATTTAGAACATAGATATGCTTCAGGTATTCGTATTATAGGATTTGTACATGGATATTCATTTTCAGGAATTCAACGTGATTTAGGATTATCAGTGGAATAATGATTAAACCAGTAGCAATTATCGTAGGCGCTGCCGTGATCGGTTTAGCGTCTTATTTATTGTTAAGTAAAGATAGGTAGAAAATATAGACTAGTAAACAAGCTGTTTTTGACTTTTAAACATAGAATATGATGAAGTTCTATTTTTAAGAGGAGGTAATCAAATTCATGGGATGTAATGGTAATTTCAGACATTTTCGCGATTGTGATAGATTTTGGGATGATTTAATGTTCTGTAGACGAAGACGTAGAGATTTTGACGATTGTCGTTGCAGACGTGATCGTGACTGCGATTGTGATGAATGTCGTCGCAGACGTAATCAGCATCATGACTGTGATCATGATAAGCGTCGAGATTGGTAAATTCCTTTGGAAGAGTGCTTTGAAGAAAAGCACTCTTTTTTTGTTCAAGAATTTTCTGGTCTTATTTGTTAAGGGATGATAAGGGGTAAGGGTAATGTGTGAGCATAAGTATCAAGTGTTAGGGAGTGAAACGCAAACATTCTTTGCTGATGGTGGGCAAGTAGCTATTGATGTATCTGCTACATTCTTTTATGAAAAGTGTCTTGATATTCAATATCGTGAGGAAAGAATTAATCCAGGAGTGATTGAAGTCAATGACTAGACATTACTTAATCAATACATTAGTTAATTGGCGTGAGAGTATCGAAAAATTCCATATGAATTATTCATTACAACATTTGAAGGATCATTTGCAAATGAGTGATGAAGAAGCTTTAGAAGCATATCAAGAAGAACTCGTACCACTATTATCAATGGGTTATAACTGGTATGAATATAAACATCCGAAGTTACGTGAGTTATTAGGAGAATGGTAAGGAGTGAGGATAGATGAGTAAGGTTTCTAGATGTTGTTTAGTTTGTGACTATCAAATTAAAACGTATCATTCGCCAGAAGATGAATATCAAGAAGTAACTGTTTGTCCGAAATGTAATGGTGCTTTTGTAGATATGTTTAAGTTAGAGAAGTACAAACAACATATGAATCAACATAAAGAATGTGAACATAAATATCGATTGATGGATAGTAAAACAACTCAGATACAAGCCGATAACAGACAAGTATCTATCCATATTTTTGGAAGTTTCTATTGTGAAAAATGTCTTGATATACAATTCCGCGGAAAGATTGAGGAAGGAGAAAAGAAGAGATGCAATTAACAAAACTTGAGAAAGCAATCGCTATTGGTACAATCCTTAATGCCATTGATGAAGACAAGCTTGAAGATTATGTGGAATTAGAATCATTACGACCAGTAGTTAAAGTATTAAATAGATTAAACAAAAGAACAAAGCCAGAAGAAAAGAAAGAAGCTATAACAGGATTAATTAATAAGTTGATAGATGACTTATTAAATAGCAAGGAGTGAGGATAGGTGAATGGAACGCTTGTAGAAAAAATTGTACATAAAGATGCGGTAGAGGTTCTATCTAAGTTTTCTACAAAGGAACTAATTGAAGCATTAAAGCTAAAAGAAGATGTGCAAATCACTGATACAAGTCAAGATGTGTATCGTGTGCAATATGATTTAACCAAGACAAAGAAGTATTGCTTATTGATTAATAACTGTGATGTTGAATTAGTTCAAGGTATTTTGAGATTACAAGAAGCTGAACGACAATTATATGCTGGTGGTTGTTGTGATTAAAGAATACAAAACTAAACAACAGAAGCGTAAGTTCTATGACAGTGGTGAGTGGAAGAGAACACGAGTGAAAATAAAGAAGCGTGATAACTATGAATGCCAGGAGTGTAAGCGTAACGGTAGAGTACAAACAGACACTAATGAATATAGTGAGAGTGCAAAGCGTAAGAAGATACAGCTCGTGGTCGATCATATCAAAGAGCTTGAAGATTATCCTGAACTTGCACTTGATGAAGATAATCTTGAAACATCCTGTGTAGATTGCCATAACAAAAAACATGGAAGAATGTACGAAAAGAAACAAAATAAATGGGAACATGATGAAAAGTGGTAAAAGAAACGAAACTGCATACCCCCCCTAAAATATTTCATCAAAAATTGCTCTAAGGGGCACCGGAGGAGGGGGTTAACTGTCAGATTTTTTTCGATTTTACGCACGTAAGGGGGGTGGGTAGATGGCTGTTAGTATTGTGAAGTTAAAAGAACAGCTCATGAATAGCATTGATATTACAGATTTAGTCGAAGTTGAAAAGGTAGAAAGATATATTGATCTTGTAAAAGCATTTAGAAAAATAAATAAAACTATTAATAAAGAAGGCGAGTCCGTAACGATAAAAAACGGTTCTCAAGTTTTTGTTAAAGCCCACCCTCTTATAAGTGAGAGGAATAAAATTAACAGTTCATTAATTGCTTTGGGAAGAGATATAAAACTTACTCCTAAAGTTGGTGCTTCTAATTCGGGATATAGCCCAAGTGATTTAGTATGATTAGGCAAAAATATGTAGATGAATACATTGCACTTTATAGAAGTGGAAAAATAAAGTGCAATAAAGAAAGAGAACTGTTAATTGAATACCTGGAAAAATACGTTTTAAACAGAGATGACTTGTATTTTGATGATGAAATGATTGAGAAATGCATTCGCTTTGGTGAAAAGTGGTACTTTCCATTGCAATCATTTCAAAAATTCTTAATAGCATTCGTCTTTTTATTTTATAAGAAAAATGGTCGTGTATTTTATCGTAAATTCTTATGGATGCTTGGCCGCGGCGGCGGTAAAAATGGTTTAATGACAGTTATTCTTCACTTTCTAATAAGTGAATTACATGGTATTCCTGAATATAACATTTCCGTTGTTGCAAACAGTGAAGAGCAAGCAAAAACAAGCCCAGATGAAATTCATAAATGTGTTAAAAGGAATGAAGTTTTACAAAGAGCTTTTAAAACAACATTAACGCAAACCATTTCCAAATCGACTGGAAGTGTAGTGAAGTTTAGAACATCAAACGGAGACACAAAAGATGGTCTTCGTGATGGTGCTGTAATGTTTGATGAAGTCCATCAATATGAAAGCAATAAAGATGTCCGCGTCCACATCAGTGGTTTGGGAAAAAAGAAAAACCCGCGTGAGTTTTACATTGGTACAGATGGATATGTAAGAGATGGATTTTTAGATAAATTAAAAGAAAAGGCAATGAAAGTTTTAAATGGTGAAGCCCGTCCGAATGCGCTATTCCCCTTCATCTGTAAATTAAATGATGAAAAGGAAGTTGACGACATCGATAATTGGGAAATGGCGAATCCAATGTTATCTCAGCCGTTAAGTGAGTATGCTGAAGGCTTACTTGAAACAATAAAAGAAGAGTATGAGGATTTAGAGGACGATCCAAGTAACCGAGAAGAGTTCATGACAAAGCGAATGAACTTACCTGTTACAAATTTAGAAAGGTCCGTTGCAAAATGGTCAGAGATTCTTGCTACAAACCGTCCGTTTCCTAATTTATATGCTCAAGAATGCATAGGGGCGTTAGATTTTGCAAGTATTCGAGATTTTGCAGCATGTGGTCTTTTATTTAGACAAAATGGAGAATATATCTTTAACACTCATTCCTTCGTACGAAAAGAATTTGTTGATATCTATTACGGATATTCTAAAAAAGCAGGTGAATTCAAGAAACAAAAATTCGCTCCAATTAAAGAGTGGGAAGAGCAAGGATTACTAACAGTTGTTGATGAGCCCACTATTAATCCTCAACATATTGTTGATTGGTTTGTAGAAATGCGAGAACAATATGGAATTAAAAAGATTATCGCTGATAACTTCAGGATGGAAGCTATAAGGCCACTATTAGTAGCAGAAGGATTTGAAATAGAGGTTATACGAAACCCGAAAGCAATTCATAGTTTATTAGCTCCACGTATTGAAATGGCATTTGCAAATAAACAAATTATTTTTGAGGATAATCCGTTAATGCGTTGGTATACGCAAAATGTGTTGGTTGTTATCAAAAGTGATGGAAATAAAATATACGAAAAGAAAGAGCCTGTTCGTAGAAAAACAGATGGGTTCCAATGTTTTGTTCATGCTCTTTATCGGGCGGATGAAATACAAGAAGCGACTGATTTTGTTATAGGCAACATTAAATTCTAATAAAGGGGGTGATAATCATTGCATGGTTAGGTTCAGTGTTTGGAAGAAATAAAGAACTAAAATTTATGCTGGATCTGGATGCATTAACCGATACAGCAAACAGACTTCATATGAAACGTTTGGCGATTGATACATGTGTATCATTTTTAGGAAGGACGATTAGTCAATCTGAATTTAGAGTAAGAAATGGTAAAGCATTTAAGAAGGATGAGCTTTATTATCGATTAAATGTAAGACCAAACAAGAATATGACCGCAAGTACCTTTTGGGAAAGGTTTGTTCGCAAACTTATTTATGATAATGAGTGTTTAGTCATACAAGCGGATGATGGTGATTTACTTATTGCAGATGGATTTCAACATAATGAGTATGCTGTATTTGAAGATACTTTTACTGATGTAAGGGTAAAGGATTATACGTTTAAGAGAAGCTTTAAGCAAAGCGAAGTTATTCATTTGAAGTATCGGAATGATAAATTATCTCCACTTATTGATGGATTATTTGCAGACTACGGAGATTTATTCGGCAGGATATTAAACTCTCAAAAACGTAAAAATCAAGTTCGTGGTACGGTTGATATGGATATGATTGGTGCCAAAACTGAAGAACAAATAGCAAAGTTACAAGAGTTTATAGACAATATGTATAAATCAATTGGTTCAAAAGATATAGCTATTGTTCCACAGCAAAAAGGTATAAATTATAACGAGATATACAATGGTGTTGCGAATGGTCCAAGTGTGGAAGAAATTAATAAAGTAACAAATGGTTTCTTAAATCAAGTAGCTATGGCAATTGGTATTCCTATAGCTTTGATATATGGAGAAATGGCTGATGTAGAAAAGCAAACAAAAAATTATATGCTTTTCACAGTACGACCATTGTTAAAAAAGCTATCTGATGAAGCGAACGTAAAATTCTTTGAAATGAGTGAATATCTTTTAGGGAGAAAAATTGAGGTTAAGGCTGTTTCCTATCAAAGTATATTTGACCTTGCAACAAGTATTGATAAGCTCATATCTTCAAGTGCATTTACAGGAAATGAGATTCGATCAGAAGTAGATTATGAAGATTCAGATGATCCGAACTTAAATGTTCATCACATTACGAAAAACTATACCAGACTAGATGAATCTGAAGGAGGTGAGAAATGATGGAACATGTGAATATGAATAAGCTTTTGAATTTAAAACGAGATATTCGTTTTGAAGCTAAAGGTGAAAATGAGTATAAATTAACTGTTTATGGGTCAATTGGTGGATGGTTTAGTGAAAATAATGCTGAAGCTGTAAGAAGAAAAATTCAAGATGTTAAAGCAGAAAAAATTCACGTTCATATTAATTCAGGTGGAGGCTCCGCATTTGACGGTGTAGCAATTTGTAATCAGTTAAAGCAGCATAATGCAGAAATTATAGTTCATATTGATGGTTGGGCAGCTAGTGCCGCGTCTGTAATTGCCATGGCAGGTGATAAAATCATTATGCCTAGTAATACTATGATGATGATTCATCAAGCGAGTACCTTTGAATATGGAAATGCAGATTTATTTGAAAAAACAGCACGAGATTTACGAAAGGTTGATTCAGCTTTGGCGGCATCTTATAAAAAACGTTTTGTTGGAACAGATGAAGAATTAAAACAACTTTTGAAAGATGAAACATGGTTAACGGCAGAGGAAGCAGTTGCTCTTGGTTTAGCTGATGAAATTGCTGATGAAATTGAAATAGATGATACGCAAGAAGAGGAAGAAGAGGGAGTTGTAGCAAATTTCAAAGAAGATTTAGTAGCTAAGTATACGAAACAACCAAATAATCAAAATCCAGAAGAGCCTATTCAAGAGCCTGTTAATACAAAACAGAATCTGAGTACGCTCTTTTTAAATCTAGGAGGAAAATAAAACATGGTGATTAAATTTAATAATTTTGAAGAGAAAAAACTAGCTTTTGCGAAGGTAACACAGGAAGGAACACCAGAAGAACAAACAGTGGCATTAAATTCTATGATTGAAGCACTTGCTACAGATGTTCGTTCGGATATCTTGAATCAAGTCAATGAATCTATTGTAGACCGTTCTATTATGCAGTCTCGTGGTTCTAACGTATTAACGAGTGAGGAAATGAAATTCTTCAATGCAGTCGTTCAAGATGGTGGATTTAAAGATACTGAAACATTACCTAAGACAACACAAGAACGAATTTTTGATGATTTAGTTCAAGGTCATCCGTTGTTAGAACATATCGGATTAGAAAACTTAGGTGCTGTGACAGAATTTATCTATGGAGATCCAGAAGGTGCAGCTGTATGGGGACCATTATTCGGTGATATTAAAGGACAACTAAATGCTACATTCCGAAAAGAGTCTATCTCTCAACTTAAATTAACGGCATTTATCCCATTGGCAAATGACATGCTTAAACTTGGTCCAGTGTGGGTGGAACGATATGTTCGTACAATGATTTCAGAAGCTATGTCTGTAGGTTTAGAACGTGGATTTGTAATTGGTACAGGTAAAGATGAGCCTATCGGATTGTTAAAAGATCCAAGTGGAAGTGTTGTAGGCGGAGTGTACCCAGATAAAAAGCCAGCAGGAACTTTAACTTTGGAACCTGGTCGTAAAACAATCAATGAACTGAAAGGCGTTGTTAAACTATTAGCTAAGAAGCTAAATGCAGATGGTACAGATGCAGACAGACCGAAAAATATTGCTGGAAAAGTAGTTATGGTAACAAATCCGTTTGATACTTTTGACATTCAAGCGAATGCAACAATTCAAAATGCAGCTGGAGTGTATGTAACGAGCTTACCTTTCAATCCAATCCCTTCAGAATCAGTATTTGTACCTCAAGGGAAAGTAATGTTCTTTGTTAAAGGCGAGTACATTGCAGCGATGGGCGGAACGGAGCCAATCAAAAAGTTTGAAGAAACTCTAGCTTTAGAAGATGCAACACTTTATATCGCTAAACAATATGCTACGGGTAAGCCGAAGGACAAATATACTTCACAAGTTTACACATTAAACCTTGAGGAAACACCACCAGCAACTAAATAAGGAATGATGTAAATGGAAACATTAATTTCAAATGAAATATTACAGCAATTCAAAGATAGGATGCACTTAGGTGAGGATGAAGATGATAACCTAAGACGTATCCTCTTTGCATCCAATGAAGCTTTAATAAAAGTGTGTGGATCGTATGACATAAACAAAGATGAGACGTTCAAAGAATTAGTTTTTGAACGTTCTCGCTATGGTTATAACGATGCGCTTGAGTATTTTACTAAAAACTTTTTAACGGAAATTAATAGTTTTGGTATTGCAAAAGCTTTAGAAGAAATTAAATTAGACGGTGATTAATATGCGTCCTTTTCAATACAAAAAACCATTAAATACAGGTGATTGTAGGAATCGAATTATCATTGAACAACCTGAAGTAATAAAAGATGATTTGAATCAAGAAGTTGAAACAGGTAATTGGCAAGAAGTAAAAAAAGTGTGGGCAATGATAAAAACGGTAAAAGGTTCGGAGTATATTGAAGCTTCAGCTTCACAGTCTACACGAATTTATCGGTTTGTAATTCCTTATACAACGGGTATTACAGAATTAATGCGAATTAAAATGAAGGATCGTATCTTTGATATTATCGAGCCGCCAATGAATGATGATGAAATGTATCAAACATTGACTATTATCGCAAAGGAGCATACTTAATATGAATGATTTTGCGAGCGAACTTGCTAGAGAATTACAAAGATATGCGAATGTTGTGGAAGAAGAATTGTTAACCGCACAAGAAGAAGTGGCTGATGTTGCTGTAAGTAAATTAAGACAAAGTGGTCCTAAAAAAACAGGGGCTTATCGTAAAGGGTGGCGTAAGAAAAAAGAAGGTAATGGCGTTGTCGTCCACAATATAAAAGGGCAACTAACGCATCTTTTGGAAAATGGCCATGCGAAGGCTGGTGGTGGACGTGTTCCGGCTCAAGTTCATATTCGTCCTGTTGAAGAGTATGTAATTAATGAAGTACCAAGACTGATTGAAAGGGCGCTTGAATAATGACATTAGGTGAATTAATAAAAATCCTTGAAGCTACAGGTTATCCTGTGGCTTATTCGCATTTCGTAGCAACGCCAGGTAAGTCAGTGCCAACGCCACCTTATATTTGTATTCTTGTGGATGGATCAGCAAATTTAATGGCCGATAACAAGGTTTATCACAAGATAGACGATGCAAATATAGAGTTTTATACAACTAAAAAAGATTTAGTTGCGGAAGCTAAACTTGAACAAGTCCTAGACGATCATGAGATTCCTTATGACTCGTATGGGGCTTTTATTGAATCTGAGAAATTTTTTCAAAAAACATATGAAACGAGGTTGATATAAATGAATAAAGAAAATAAAGTCGCATTTGGTTTGAAAAACGTTTACTACGCACTTTATGACGTTACAGATGGAGTAATTAAATTTAAAACGCCAGTCCCAATTCCAGGTGCGGTTGAATTGACGTTTGATCCACGCGGAGATTTAATTGAGTTCTATGCAGATGACATGCTTTACTATGCAGCAAGTAATAACCAAGGTTATGATGGAACGTTATCTATTGCGTCTATTCCGGAACAATTTGCTATTGATGCGTTAGGCGAGCAGTTAGATGAAACAGACGGTGTTTTAAATGAGTTAGCTGATGCTAAAGGTAAAACATTTGCTCTATTGTTTGAGTTTGATGGTGATGCGAATGCAACTCGACATGTTATGTACAATAACTCAGCAAGCCGACCAACTATTGCGTCTAAAACCAAAACAAATTCAGCTGAACCTAATACAAATGAACTTAAGTTTGTATCTAGTCCTATTGATATCAATGGAAAACGTATGGTTAAAACAAAAACAACCTCTAAAACAACTCAAGCAATTTACGATAATTGGTACAAAGAAGTGTACATTAAAAAAACAGCAGCACCAAAAGGAGCATAAGTAAATGGAAAAGACAATTACAATAGACGGAAAACAAGTCAGATTGAAAGCTACAGCAGCTACGGTTAAACGGTATAAAGCGCAATTCAGACGTAATTTATTTGCAGATTTGATGGGGTTAGGGGCAATTAATGTTTTGACTTCATCAGATGGGTCAGAACAACCTATTGATATGTCTAATGTCGATATGAGTAAAGTCGATTTTGAACTTATTTATGACTTAACTTGGTTATACGCTAAAACGGCTGATCCTAATATTCCTGATCCTATGACGTGGCTAGATGGATTTGAAGAATTCCCAATTGAAGAAATTATGCCTGAGGTCATGGAATTAGTTCAGGTCACTATGGGAGCAAAAAAAAAATAAAGAAAAATAATGGAGAGCAAGGGACTTTCAGTGATGAGGAATTTACCACTGAATTGTTCCTTGCTCTTTGTTATAAAGCAAATTTAACACATGGTGATTTAGAAGAAATGACCGTTGGTGATTGCTTTGATTATATTTCTGAATTCGCTGAATTAGAAAATCCAGATAAAGAAAAAGTTAGAAAAGCAAATCAAAAAGACTTCGATTCGTTCTAAGGAAGGGGTGAGAAAATGGCAGGAAGAATTAAAGGAATTACAATTGAGATTAATGGCAACACTCAACCGTTACAAAATGCTTTAAAAGATGTTAATAAGCAAAGTGATAGCTTGGCCAAAGAACTAAAAGATGTTGAACGTCTTTTAAAATTTGATCCTGGTAATATTGAGGCACTTTCTCAAAAACAAAAATTACTTACACAACAAATAGAAAATACAACACAAAAGCTAGATAAATTGAAAGCAGCGGAACAACAAGTACAAGCGCAATTCCAAAACGGAAAAATTTCCGAAGAGCAATATCGCGCATTTAGGCGTGAAATTGAATTTACAGAAGGATCGCTTAATGGTCTGAAGAATAAGCTCGGAAACATGAAGGCTGAGCAAGATAGTGTAGCAAGTTCAACAAGACAATTAGAAACATTGTTTAGCGCTACTGGAAAAAGTGTTGATGATTTTGCGGGAGCATTAGGAAATCGTCTTGTGAATGCAATTAAAAACGGAACAGCTACAAGTCGGCAGTTAGAACAAGCAATTGGGATTATCGGACGAGAAGCATTAGGAACAGAAGCAGATATTGAAAAATTACAACGTGCTCTACGATCTGTGGATGACGGTAATTCAATCCAGCAAGTTCGAAATGAATTAAGAGATTTACAACAAGAAGCCGGAAGAACGGAGAAGAAGTTTGAAGGTTTAAAAATAGGGTTAGAAAATGTTATCGGTGGGTTAGCAGCTGGTGGTGGTATTTCAGCCGCTATTGAAAAAGCTTTGGATATGTCAAAGCTACAAACGAAAATTGATATTGCTTTTGATGTTCCAGATTCATCAAAAAAATCAGTTGAAGAAGCTATTAGGGGTATAACTGCTTATGGGTTAGATGCTGAAGAGTCACTTGCAGGCGTGCGCCGACAATGGGCTTTAAATAAAGGTGTAAGCGATGAAGCGAATGCAGCAATTGTAAGAGGAGCAGCCGCAATTTCTCAGTCTTATGAAGGTATAGATTTTACTGAACTAATTCAAGAAACAAATGAAATCGGTAATGAATTAGGTATTTCACAAGATGGCGCTCTTGGTATGGCTGATGCCTTATTGAAAATGGGTTTTCCACCGGAACAATTAGATATTATCGCCGAATATGGTGGTCAGCTAACGCGAGCAGGCTACAACGCTGAAGAAGTACAAGCAATTATGGCAGCCGGGGTTGAAACTGGTACATGGAATTAGATTATAGTTCCCTTGTATGGCGACATACAATGAAAAACTCCTTTAATTCAGTGAAACTCTCAAATGAGACAATACTGAGCGAAGCCTTTTAATTAAGGAACGTGCAACGACTAGTCGAAAGACGTAGGGTGTAAGCAAATGACACTCGAAACGGGGAGCAACTCAAGTAGTTGAAGATATAGTCTAATCTATGCGGTGACGTATAGCAGTTCGTAAGGGGACGGGCGTGATGTTGCGAATCACGTTGAATATAAATGATTGATAATCTCTTAGATGGTCTGAAAGAAGGCCGTATCAAAGCGGCTGAATTTGGTCAAGGTGTCGATAAAGCTATGAAAGAATCACTTGAAGGCACAAAAATTTCAACAGAACAAGTTGAAAAATGGGGTCAGGCAGTAGCTAAGGGTGGTAAAGATGGATCGGCAGCTATGACTGAAATTGCACAAGCTTTATCAGAAGTTGAAGATGAAACCAAACGTAATGAATTAGGTGTTAAGTTTTTCGGTAGATGATGAATTGTGCCGAATTAAAATCGTTCAAAAACGGTGAAAGCTCAGCATGTAAAGATGGTGCTAACACCGTGGTAAAGCACATTCTAAAAGATGTGGCTCACCGTAACGCATAGGAGTTGAACCTGTATTACAGAATAAAATACTCCCACGAGTGAACGACAATCTTATAGGTTGAAAATATATGCTGAACCGAGGATGAGTTAACATCCTATGATGCGGAGAAATCCCCGGAAGTAGAGGATAAAAAGCCTTTACGATAACAAAATGACAATGTATGAGGATCAAGGACAAAATATCATTAATACATTGCTAGGAGCAAAAGAAAAGGTTATAGATTTTGATAAGAACCAAAAGAACTTAAATGAATCTATAAAGAAAATGGATGCAAACCCAGCAGTTAAATTTCAAAAAGCGATGCAAGATTTACAAGTTGCACTGAAGCCAGTTCTTAGTGTTATAGCTGATGTTATTGCTAAAATTGCTGATTGGATTTCTAACAATCCCAAATTAGCAGCAACACTAGCCGCGGTAGCAGTTGCTATCGGTGTCATTGCAGGAGCATTTATGGCATTAGCTCCAATAGTCGTCACCATATCCACCATTGGATTAGCGATGTTGGGATGGGTAGCTTTAATTGCTGTGGTTGTAGCCGCGGTAGTCGCCTTAGGTATAGCCATTTATCAAAATTGGGATTCTATAAAACAATGGACAATAGAAACATGGAATTCTATTAAAGAATATTTAATAGAGCTTTGGGATGGGATTGTACAATCCTCTAGTGAAGCGTGGGCTTCTTTTTTAGAAACCATGCACTCATTCTTTGATCCAATAGGTCAGTTTTTTAGCGATTTATGGACAGGGATAGGCGAAATATGTAGTAGTACATGGAATTCTATTGTTGAATTCTTTTCAGGTGCTTGGGCTTCATTCACTGAAATGATGCATAGTTTCTTTGATCCTATAGGTGAATTCTTTAGTAGTTTGTGGTCAGGTATTGTGGAAACAGCGTCTTATTGGTGGACTTCTTTAGTTACAACAGCTTCAGAATTGTGGGGGACACTCGTACAAGCTTGGCAAGAAACTTGGAATACCATTGTTACTGTTTTAGATCCAATTATTTCATTAATTTCAACAGTACTACAGGCTGGATGGCTATTAATACAAGCAGGGGTACAAATTGCATGGGCAGCCATTTCACAATATATCATTCAACCAATTCAACAAGCTTATGACTGGGTAAGTACAAAGATAGGTGAATTAGTTACATGGCTCGGTACACAATGGGAAATTGCAAAAGCTGTGGCGCAAGTTGCATGGGGATTATTTAAACAATATATTACCCAGCCTGTACAAGAAGCTTGGAGTTTAGTGAAAGAGAAATTTAGTGATTTGATTTCTTGGCTAAGTTCACAGTGGGAACTTGCTAAATCATACACCCTTATGGCTTGGAATTTGGTTAAACAATATGTAATTCAACCAGTTCAAGAGTTGTGGAATACAACGAAACAAAAACTTGCAGATTTAGCTAACTGGATATTATCAAATTGGGAATCTATAAAATCCTATACTCTTTCAGCTTGGAATTTAGTAAAGCAATATGTTATTCAACCAGTAACAGATGCTTATAATCAGGCCAAACAAAAATTTACTGATTTATATAATTCAGCTAGAGAAAAATTTGATTCAGTGAAGAATGCAGCACAAGAAAAATTTGAAGCGGCAAAAAGATTTATTATGGATCCAATAAGAGATGCGGTTGATGGAGTAAAGGGATTCATCGATAAAATCAAAGGATTCTTTGATAATTTGAAGTTAAAAATTCCTAAACCTGAAATGCCACCTCTTCCACATTTTAGTTTACAAACTAGCACTAAAAATGTTTTAGGTAAAGATATTACATTTCCTTCTGGACTCAATATAGATTGGCGCGCCAAGGGTGGTATTTTCACTAAGCCGACTATATTCGGAATGAATAATGGACGTTATCAAGCAGCGGGCGAAGCTGGGGACGAAGCGGTGCTTCCGCTTAATAAAAAGACACTTGGTGATATTGGGGCAGGAATAGTAGCAGCCATGCCACGAGAACAGTTTGCTATGCCTGGTGAAATAAATCAATTAATGAGTGATATGAGCCGTATGATGGCTAGTTCTGTAAGTCAATTATCAGGATTAAAGACTGTCATGAGTGGTGTGTATGGAAGTATGTCAAATAGCAGACAAGCCATGACAAGCAGCGTATCAAATCAAGTATTTAATTACTCTCCAGGATCATCTGACGGTGGGGCACTTCCAATGCTTGGTGGTGATTTAGTTGTTGAAGTTCCTGTTGTTTTGGAGGGGCGAGATGTGGCGCGTGGCACGTATCGATATACAACCGAGTATCAAGAACGAGAAACAAAAAGAAACTCAGACTTTTAGGTTTGGGTTTCTTTTATTATATAAAGAAATGAGGTGTCAACATGAGTTCTTTTACATTTAATAACGAACGAAAAGACTTTGTTCAAATCGCAAAAGGATGGAAAAGACCAGCTTGGGCGCCATTAAAAAGGAATTTCATAAGTGTTCCTGGTTATCCAGGTGCAAGAATATTAAACACACAAACGGAAATGCGTGTTTTATCTATTCCTATAGGAATTATCGTTCCTGATGGATCTGATTTAGAAATCATAAAAGAAGAAATTGCAGATTGGCTGATTACAGACCAACCAACAGAGCTTACTTTCGATGTAGAGCCAAATAGAACATATTTAGCTGTTGTGGATGATAGCTTTGATTTAGATGAATTTGTAACACTTGGAATCGGTACAATTAAATTTATTTGTCCGATGCCTTATAAATTAGGAAAGGTACAGACTCACACTTTCACACAAAGTTGGTCTACTGAGATTACTTCTTATTTCACGAATAAAGGAAGCGTAGAAGCTCCAGCATTAATCGAAATGATTGTAAAAAAACCAAGCACTTTTTTAGATGTATGGTTTGGTAAATATCCTTTAGAACGAAACTATTTCCGTATTGGTTATCCCCTAACTGTGGAGGAAACAACGGTACAAGAGCGTGAGCGTGTGTTATGGGATGAAATGTCTTCACCTATAGGTTGGACTCCTGTTACTGGACAAGTTGAGGAAATGAAAGGTACTGGTACGTTTAAATCAAGAAATGGATATGCACTTTATTGCGAAGATTACGGACAAGAAAAAGGTTTTCATGGTGCGATAGCAAAGAAAAGTATTCCAGGTGGACCATTACAAGATTTTGAAATGGAGACATGGGTGACTTTGAAATCAAAAAGCATTGGTGAAATGGGTCGTGTGGAAGTCCTACTATTAGATGAGGCTAGTAACATAGCAGCCCGAATTAATATGAATGATTTATATGCAGATGCTGAAATTACAAGGTCATATATGAGAGTTGGTAATAACGGAACACCAAATAGTATTCGAAAATTAGTAGATACAAGCGGAGGCTATACGACTACATTTAATCAATTTCGAGGGCGGTTGCGTATTGCGAGAAGAGGGAAACAATGGTCTGTTTATGTCGCTAAATTTATAGATGGTACAGAGACAGATGGTGCTTCATTGGTTGAACGTTGGAATGATGAAACAGATAATCCGATGACAGGGCGTAAAATTGCACAAGTTATGATTGCGATTTGTAAATGGGATAATTACCAGCCTGTTAATGAAATGCAAATTGATGATTTAAAGATTTGGAAGGTAAACAAAGTTCCATCTAATACAAAACCATATATTTTTGATGCAGGGGATAAAGTGATTATTGATACTGAAAGAAGTCTGGTTACGATTAACGGAAAAGACGCTATCAATATTAAAGATATATTTAGTGAGTTTCCTAAGATCATACGTGGAGATAATCGAATTGATATTATGCCACCAGATGTTACAGCTACAATCAGTTACAGGGAGCGATATAGATGAGAACGCCAAGTGGTGAATTGCATGTTGTTGATTTTAAAACAGAACAAATTGTAGCATCTATTCAGCCTACAGATTATTGGGATGATAAAAGACATTGGGAAATCAAAAATAACATTGATACATTAGAGTTTCATGTATTTGATAATACAAGGCATTCATCCACACTTATGCAGCAAAACTTAGTATTAAAAGAAGTACGTGATGGCCGTATTGTTCCATATGTAATTACTGAAGCGGAAAAAGATTCTAATGATAGATCAGTAATCACTTATGCATCTGGTGAATGGATTCAACTTGCCAAGGCTGGAATTATTCCACCACAAAAACTAGAAGGTAAGACAGTAACTGAAATGGTTGATATCGCTCTTGCAGGTACGAAGTGGCAAAAGGGAAATTTAGAATATGCTAGTTTCCGTTCCATGACTATCGATGAATTTATTGATCCATTAAGCCTTCTAAAAAAGATAGCGTCATTATTCGAACTCGAAATACAATACCGCGCTGAAGTTGCAGGCTCTCAAATCGTTGGACGTTATGTAGATATGGTAAAAAAGCGTGGTCGAGAAACAGGGAAAGAAGTAACTCTTGGCAAAGATTTAATGGGGATTAAGCGTATTGAAAACTCTCAAAACATTTGTACAGCCTTATTAGGTTTCGTAAAAAAAGAAGGCGGAGAGTTCATTACCATTACAGAAATAAATAACGGTTTCCCTTATCTTGTGGACAACGATGCTTTTCAAAGATGGAGTGAGAAGGGACAGCATAAATTTGGATTCTATAGTCCAGAGACAGAAGAGCAAGATATGAATCCAAAGCGTTTAATGACCCTTATGAATACAGAGTTAAAAAAACGTGTAAATGCGTCTGTCTTATATGAAGTTGAAGCGCAATCAATTGGTCGTGTGTTCGGACTGGCTCATGAGTTAATTAATGAAGGCGATACGATTCGAATTAAAGATACGGGGTTTACACCAAAGCTTTATTTAGAGGCAAGAGCAATCGCCGGTGATGAATCGTTTAAAAATCCATTGCAAGATAAATATGTATTCGGGGATTACCATGAAATTGTTGATCCAAATGAAGAATTAAGAAAGATTTATAATCGTATCCTTAGTTCGCTTGGCGATAAACAAGAAATGATAGATCAACTTGATAAATTAGTGAAAGATGCTAATGAAACAGCTAGTGATGCAAAGAAGGAGTCAGAGGCAGCGAAAACACTAGCTGAAAAAGTACAAGAAAATATTAAAAATAATACCGTTGAAATCATAGAATCGAAGAATCCACCGACAACAGGACTTAAACCTTATAAAACGCTATGGCGTGATATTAGTAATGGTAAGCCTGGTATTTTAAAAATATGGACAGGCACAGCGTGGGAATCGGTTGTACCTGATGTTGAATCTGTAAAAAAGGAAACATTAGATCAGGTTAATAAAGATATCGAAACCACAAAAACAGAGTTGAATCAAAAGGTTCAAGAAGCACAGAATCAGGCGACTGGACAATTTAACGAAGTAAAGGAAGGCTTGCAGGGTGTTAGCCGTACAATTTCTGATGTGCAAAAAGAACAAGGTAATATTAATAAAAAAGTGACTCAAATAGGGCAAACTTCAGATGGATTTAAAACTTCTATTGAATCGTTAACGAAAAAAGATACTGAAATTAGCAGTAAATTAAATACAGTCGAACAAACTGTAGAAGGCACAAAGAAGACGATTTCCGATGTACAACAAACAACTAATGATTTAAAGAAAACAACTACTGACATAAAAGAAGAAGCTGGGAAAATCAGTGAGAAGCTAACGAGTGTAGAGACCAAAGTAAATAACGCTAAAATAGGTGGACGAAATGTTGTTCTCGGCACATCAATCCCAGCTAGTGTAATTGGTAATAATACAGCGAATCAAACTGTAAATATTTATAATTTTGCAGGTGGGGATTCTAGTTCGATTTTAAATAAGGAAACTTGTGTTTCCTTTGATTGGAAAGTTGAAGGTACAACGACACCATCGGGTACTATGTATATGCAAGGGAGTAATCCTTATCCCCTTATTGCGGCCAAAATTACATTTTCTCCTCAAAACTTAAGCGGAAAATACTTAGGAGTAATCACGATTAGTGGTAGTGCTTTTAAATCTATAAATATGAGATTAGATAACTTTACAACTGGAGCAAAAATTATCGTTTCTAATTTTCAAATTGAAATAGGCAATAAAGCTACCGAATGGACACCAGCTCCTGAAGATCAAGTGACAACAGATGAATTCACAAAGAAAACAACCGAGATTGAGAAAAGTGTGGATGGTGTAAAAACTACTGTATCTAAGGTGCAGGACAGTCAAGTTGGATTCGAAAAGCGCATGTCTACAGTAGAACAAACAGCAAGCGGATTATCTTCCACAGTCAGTAATTTAAACAATGTAGTATCAGATCAAGGGAAGAAGCTTACTGAAGCAAATACAAAACTTGAACAACAGGAAACCGCAATCGGTGCGAAAGTTGAGCTTAAACAAGTAGAAAATTATGTTGCTGGGTTTAAGATACCTGAGCTGAAACAAACAGTTGATAAAAATAAACAAGATTTATTGGGGGAATTAGCTAATAAACTTGCAACTGAGCAATTTAATCAGAAAATGACTCTGATTGATAACCGTTTCACTATTAATGAACAGGGAATCAATGCAGCAGCAAAAAAGACAGAGGTATATACAAAGACGCAAGCAGATGGACAATTTGCTACAGATTCCTATGTAAGAGATATGGAATCACGCCTTCAAATAACAGAAAAGGGCGTTAGCATATCTGTAAAAGAAAATGATGTAATCGCAGCCTTTAACATGAGTAAAGAAAACATTAAGTTAAATGCCGCACGGATAGATTTAGTTGGTAAAGTTAATGCTGAGTGGATTAAAGCTGGATTGCTGACTGGTTGCCAAATTAGAACATCAAACACCAATAACTATGTTAGTTTAGATGACCAGTTTGTACGTCTATATGAAAGTGGAGTTGCTAGAGCGTTTCTGGGACATTACAGAAGAGCAGATGGTGCAGTGCAACCGACTTTCATCTTAGGTTCAGATGAAAAGACTAACGCTCCAGCAGGCACGTTATTTATGTCTCAAGCGGGTGCGGGATGGCCTGGAGCTTATGCGAACATTGGTATTAGCGATGGCATAGAAAATAATGAAATCAAAAAATCTGTGTATTGGGAGTTGCAAAGAAACGGACTAAGTGTTCTAAACGCTAATGACTACCATGTGTTTTATGCTGGGAATGGGAGTTGGTATTTCAGACGAGGAAAAGCTGGATTATATCAAACTTCGTTAGTTGTTGAAGATAATAGTACAGATTCTGATTTACGATTACCTAATGTAACTATACGTAATAGCCGTGCAGCGGGATATACAGGAGTTATTCAATTGAAATCCTCTGTTACTCAAAATGGTTGGGGGTCTGTTCAAGGTAATTTCATGAGCCCTTCACTGCGGGAGTATAAATCTAACATCCGTGATATATCTTTTGCAGCCTTAGAAAAAATTAGAAATCTTAGAATTAGACAATTTAATTATAAGAATGCAGTAAACGAACTATACCGGATGAGAGAAGAGAAAAACCTTAGTGATCCACCTTTGACAACAGAAGATATTAAAACATACTACGGTGTAATTGTAGATGAATGCGATAAAATGTTTGTGGATGAAAGCGGGAAAGGAATTCACTTGTATTCATACGCATCAATTGCAATGAAAGGTTTACAGGAAGTTGATGCAATAGTACAGGAACAGGGGATAGAAATAGCAAATCTAAAATTACAAGTAGCTAGCCAAGAAGATCGGATAGCTCGATTAGAAGAATTATTACTACAACAATCAATTGATAAGAAACCAGAGCAGCCATAAGCTGGTCTTTTTTTATTGCCTAAAAAGGGGTGGTTAACGTGGAAGGGTTACAAGATGTGCGAAGTGATGTTCAAGAAATCAAGCAAGAAATTAAGGAAATAAGATTAGAAGTTAAAAGCTTAGAAATGCGAACAACGGGTAACGAAAAAGACATTATTAATATCAACAAACAGTTAGATAAAATCAGCGCCAATACTACCTGGATTTTACGACTTATAGTTGGTGGAATTATTGGTGGTATTCTCACTTTCTTAATGAAAGGAGGTGGTATGTAATGGTTAGTTTAGCTGTAATGATTGGAATTGTAGTTGGTCTTTCACAAATCGTAAAAACAATTGGATTACAAACAAAATATGTTCCGTTATTGAATTTAACGCTTGGCATTGTGCTAGGCGTTTTATTTTTGGGCGGAGATATCAAAACAAATATATTTCAAGGAATCATCATTGGACTGTCAGCAAGTGGATTATTTGACCACACAAAAATTATGAAAAAGGATGCTGATGTGAAATGAAAAAGACATTAAAACATATTTCTTCTATAGTCTTTGCTGTTATTTTAGCTTTATCTGTTGCAACAAGTGCTTTTGCTGATAGAACACTTATTATTCCTGATTTACCGAAACAACCATACCGTAATGGTGTAGGTGTTTATGAGGGCGTTGTAGCACATTCTACAGCAACACCAGAAGCACCGGCTATTAATATTCAAAAATATGAGTCTCGTACATGGCGTTCAGCATTCGTACATTATGCAGTTGATTGGAATGAAACAATCCAAATTGCTGATACGAAATACATTGCTTATGGTGCTGGACCAGGGGCAAATAAACGATTTGTTCATGTGGAATTATGCGAAACAAAGGATTATGAAAAATTCAAACGCAGTTATGATAAATATGTTAAGTTATTAGCTAAAATTCTTCGTGATCGTGGATTATCTGTAGAAAAAGGGTTATGGACTCACTATGATGTTACAAAGTATCTTGGCGGTACAGATCATGAAGATCCACTTGATTACTTAAAGTCTCATGGAGTTTCAGAAGCGCAATTTAGAGCTGATGTACAACGAGCATACAATAATTCTAGTGTAGATGTTTCTGTACCGGAGAAGCCATCTAAACCAGCGGAAGTTCCAACAGCTGTAACAGATGGAATTGCTTATATTGAAGGTTATAACGTTAATTTACGTAAAGGACCAGGTACAAGCTATTCTAAGATTCGTCAGCTAAATAAACCGGAATCTTATGTTGTATGGGCTGAAAAGGATGGCTGGTTAAATCTTGGTGGTAAACAATGGGTTAAGAACGATCCATCTTATGTAAAGTTTAGTAAGAAAAGCACAGTGGATTCTACTATTGTAGGGAAGCGTGTTGTTTCAAAAGTTAATAATCTACGATTCTATGATGCTCCATCTTGGCAGGATAAAGATATTGCTGGTTTTGTAGATGCAGGTTTAGGATTTACGATTGATGTAATAGTAAGTGTAAATGGTTCACCACAATACAAAGTACAAAATAGTAAAGGTAAAACATACTATGTAACAGCAAATGAAGCCTATGTATGTGTGAAGTAATGGGAAAGAGTATTGTTCTAATTTGAGCGATGTCCTCTTAAACTTTAAAATTATTATTTACTTAAGAGTTGTTCTTTTCAAAGAAGAAGGGTCTATGTATTATGTATTCACAGAAAAACTTACAAACCCCCAATTATCCATTAGATGATTTTATTGCATGGTTAGATGATAAGAAATATTTATATCAGTACAAGTAATTAAATGCATTCCCTGTTTAGAAGGGCGGTGCTGGTATTATAAAAATATTTAATGTTGAAAAACCTACTCTGTATGAGTAGGTTTTTTTATTTATAAAGTACAATTTCATATGGTAATATAAAAATATTGATTTGGAATTGAAGAAAGGGGTTTTAATAGTTGAGTGAATTTTTTGGAGAGGCCACAAGAAAAACTGTAGTAAGTTTACCTGTTGAATTTTTTGAAAAGGCGAGTGTGTATCAACAAATTTTTCAGTATAAGCCTGAACAATCCCTTAGTACTTGGCTGCTAAAAAGTAACGAAAGGGAAGAACCATATTATCTTTTAACAGGTTATTCATTTTTAGAACAAGAAATTATAAGTATTACTATAGATCAAGCTATTACATCTTTAGAAATTTTATTAGAAAAAATAAATAGTTATGGAGAAATTGAAATAAATAAAACTGAAGTGCAAAAGGCTGTTCAAAATCTTTTGAATTTTAATGTATCTAGTTTAGATGATAAAAAGGATGTTTTTGTACAAATAACAAATAACCTTGTAATTGTTTTGAACATAGAAAATAAGATGTCTTTAAAGTATGAATTGCAAATTCAAGGATCTGAGGATATTACATTTACCCCTGCTGTTTTTAATTTTATAGGGAGTGAATCAGGAGATGATTTTGGAGAATTTTATTTGCAGGATGTTCATGCTTTAAATTTAAAATCTCTACATTTATTGAATGAATTTTTTATCAATATGGATTTTGGACAAGGGAATGGAATGCAAAGACAATATATATGTATTCCTATAAAGGTGAAAGTGATAGATCAAAATACCACAAAGATTATATTTGCAAGTAGCACATATCATTTAAAAAATTCTAGGATGTCATTTGCATCTACAAAATCTGCAAATCCCTTTAATATATTTGACTTTATTGGAAGGCTAAGTGGATTTAATGTTCATATAGAAGGATTTGAAAAGAAAAAACAATCTTATAATGTTTATATGCTGGTTCAAAATTTAGAGATTGAAAATAATTCCTTTGGAATTGGAAACATCGAATTTTATAGGATGGATAGTATTGATGATGATATTTTAGAAATGAAAAGTGAATTAAAAGAGAAGTTTCAAGGTGAATGTATCGCAAAGGCAATTGTAGAGGCTGAAACCCCATTTGATGCATATAATTCAGCATCAAGTCAAATTGAGTGCGCATTAAATGCATTAAATTTCTTAGTAAAACAAGACAGTTTATATAATCTGTATTCAGTGGAAGATTCTTTAACAGAATGGAATAGAGATTTATTAGTACCTAAACCGACACTAACTACTGTAGTAAACATAGTTAATAATATTACAGGTGAAGTGATTATAATAGATACAAACCATATTATGGAACCTACAAAGCTAGATGTAAATGAAAACTTAGTACAAAAAATAGAACAATTAAGCTGGTATGAAGACATAGTTACAAAAGTTATGGATGAGGAAAGTAATGAAGAAATTGAAAGTGTGTTTAACGCTTTAAAATGGCTAAAACGTAGTTGGGATGCATCTAATATAGAAGATCAGATAATTTTTAGTAATGTTACAATTGAGTTCTTACTATCAGATGAAAAAGTTCCTCCATTAATGAAAAAATCATTAAGAAAGAGTGTCATAGAAAGCGCTGTTAATACGTTTAAACTAAATTTTGATGGAGGTAGCGAGGAAAAAGACAAGTTATCATCTGATTTGAAAAATAAATTTTCAAGTTCATTAACAAATGCCCCTTTATTTATTAAACTTGAAAATTTAATACAAAGATTTGAAATTCCTTTTACTGAAGAGGATATGAAACTTTTAAGAAAGGTGAGAAAAGCAAGAAATGATTTAGTACATGGACGAGGTATGGAACCGTTAGAGAAAAATGAACTATGGAAAGTTAATTCAATAATTGGGATGCTCATAGCATTTAAATTAAAAGGGTTGGTGGATTTTAAATGAATGTGGCAGAAATTTCATATAAGATAGGGAAAATTATTCAAAAAACTGAAGAAGGACAAAGGCTGCTTGATTTAATGGCAATTATAAAAAGCAAAGTTTCTAATGAGGCTTGGGACCAATTTCAAAAACTATATTCCTCAACACCCAAGCAAGGGCTAATACATTATTATTCTATAAATTACGTATATGAGTTATATAAACATCAACAGAATAATGAAGAGCTTATGCCTTTTATGAGAGATCAATTAAATGAAATGTTATCAGTAAATGAGTTTAAAGAAGCCTCTGATTTAGCACTTTATTTTGCAAAATCGGTGGATACATTAATAGAAGATATTTATCTGTCAAAGATGCCTAAAAATTTTGGTGGGAAAACAACAAAGTCTAAGTTGAAAAGGGCTATGCAAGACCTATATGTTGCAGTGCAACGTACTAATTATAGTCAGTTTGTTTTTAATAATTATAAAAAAGAAGAAATGGGTGAATTTTTATTTTTATCTTCTGAATATGAAAAGAAAAAAAGTCCCTATCCATTTAGTAAAGTAAATAGAGAATTAATAGGGCAACTTATTAAAAATGAAAAAGAAAAAATGTTTCTTTGGTACAATGAATTTTTCTTATCAATTCAAACTTTTATCCGTCAATTGATTTTTGAAGCTCATTTAAATTTAGTTTTCGAATTAAAACAAGAGGAGTTAATAACCAACCGTGTTAGAAGGATAAATAAATTAGAACTATTTAAAAATAAAATTAATGATTTCCCTCTTGGGAATAAAGGATCTACTATTAGAATTACTGATAACACTCAACAAAGATTCGGTATAATAAATGTAACTGTCTGGAGCTTAATGTCAGCTAGCTGTGAAATTGAAGGTTTTTTATATCCTAAGGTAGATAAAGAGCTTTCTATTATACTAAAGTACGTTTAGTAGATTCTACGTTTAGATACTATATACATTAAATATGTTCTAGTAAACTTCATTTTTATTTATTACGAATTACTATTAATAATATATCGATATTGTAATCTGGAATATTACGTATCGTACGATTTTTTAAACCGAATAGTTTTTTCATTCCTAAATAAAAGATAACCTTTTTCATAAGGGAAAGCTCAAATAGAAAACTTTTCCTTTCATATTAATATCCCTACTTTTCTTAGCCGATTATTTGTATTTCAACGCTTGTATTTTTTCTACTGATTTACTAGACTTGTCTAATGAATCGCTCGTTAGTTTGGAAGACTCTGTTACTATTTCCTCATTCTTTTTATCTCCCCCTAACATACTAGCCAATAACTTTTTATACAACACTAAATATTCGGATGAAATTAATTGTAGGTTATCATATTCTTTAGGTGATTTAATATCTCTCATTTTTTGTCCTTATTTGCTCAAATTGGGAATATAATCAGTATATTAAGAGGTAGTGAGTGTATTACCTAAACAAAGAGGTGCTAACAAGTTTGCAAACGAACTTGCTAACACATATAAGAAATAGACATAAAATATCGCTGATATGTCACATTTAATAATAAGCTTAATCAATAAAAAACACTAATACAAAATACCCATAAAATCATTCGTAATATCAAGAATATAAATCAATGTGTGTTGATAAACTATCTATAAGAGATGGTTTTATTTTTTAAATTCATAAAAAAAGACACTCGTTTGAGTGTCGACATAGTATAGCTCTCGCGTATAGGATTGGAGTATGATTCTCAAAAACGTATTGAGATGGTTCGCATTTGAGAAACTGTCTTCTTATTCAATGTAACATCGTTAGGAAAAAGTGTAAATTGATAATGTATATACGGAAAATTTAGTATAGATAATTTCTACTATTAATATAGTAGAAATGTTTTTTATTGCTTAATCACTATTGTGTAGTTATTGAAAGGATTTTAGCTTTAATTACGTAATCGTTTCTATTTGACCATTTAAGAATGATTATTATAAAAAAGAACGAATCATTTTTTAATCAATTCGTATAATTGTTAAAGAGGCACCAGTTGAACCACCTCCAACTAAATTAACTACGGATAATAGGCCGAATAGTTGAAGTGAAATTGTATTACCGGCAATAAAGTTGGTTATTAAATTATTATTATAATTTGAAGTTGATATTGCGGGTGAAAAAATAGATCTGAGAAGTGGAGTTGAAGCGTTTAATAGTAGCCTTGTACCAGCAAGTAGTGTAGTTGTCGTATTAACTTGATAGGTTAAATAATATCTCCCAGTAACAGGAACTGTAAATATATCATTTGAAGCGTTCACTGTAAAATTGCCGAGACTTTGGTTATTAGAAAGTGGAATATTAGTTCCACCTAATATGACTGAAATCGGACCACCTATCGTATTATTAGCGAACATAGAGTTTGTTGTGATAATAGGCCCAGTAATGCCCATAGATCCAGTAATGCCTGTAGGTCCAGTAACGCCTGTGGGTCCAGTAATGCCTGTGGGTCCAGTAATGCCTGTAGGTCCAGTAACGCCTATGGGTCCAGTAATGCCTGTGGGCCCAGTAGGACCTGTAAGTCTGTATGGAAGAATAATTTCAAGAGCCAGTGATAATAGTTCTTTTTTTATTTCTTCATTTTTATCTTGAATATAAATCACCTCATTTTTAAATTAGAACGTAACCGATTTAGTATTTTGAAATTGAACTATGATTTTATTATATTAATACTACTAGTTATAGCAACGGTAAAAAGTTTACTATATGTAAAAATCATTTGAGAATGAAAAAGTAGTTATGGAATTCTTCCAAAATGATAGATGTATTATTTTGTTAAGTAGTAAACAAAATGTGGAATGAGGTATTAAATTGAACCGCAATGACAAATTATCGTTGAATAAAGGTATGATAAGACCAGAAAATATTGGACCTACCTTTCCAGCTCTTCCGCCAATTTATATTCCAACGGGAGCAACGGGAGCAACGGGAGCAACAGGAGCAACAGGAGCAACAGGAGCAACGGGAGCAACAGGAGCAACAGGAGCAACGGGAGCAACAGGAGCAACAGGAGCAACGGGAGCAACGGGAGCAACGGGAGCAACCGGAGCAACAGGAGCAACAGGAGCAACAGGTCTAACGGGAGTAACAGGTCCAACAGGAGCAACAGGTCCAACGGGAACAACAGGAACAACAGGAGCAACCGGAGCAACAGGAGCAACAGGTTCAACGGGAGTAACAGGTTCAACGGGAGCAACAGGTTCAACAGGAACAACAGGAGCAACAGGAGCAACGGGAGCAACAGGAGCAACAGGAGCAACAGGTTCAACGGGAGTAACAGGTTCAACGGGAGCAACAGGTTCAACAGGTTCAACAGGAACAACAGGAGCAACCGGAGCAACAGGTCCAACGGGTTCAACAGGAGCAACAGGTTCAACGGGAGTAACAGGTCCAACGGGAACAACAGGTCCAACTGGAGTTATTGGTCCCATAACAACAACTAATTTATTATTTTACACTTTTTCAGATGGAGAGAAACTTATATATACAGATTCAGATGGAATAGCTCAATATGGTACAACTCACATATTATCTCCTAATGAAGTTTCATATATTAACTTGTTTATTAATGGAATACTTCAACCACAACCATTTTATCAAGTTAGTACTGGTCAGCTAACTTTATTGGATGATCAACCACCATCACAAGGTTCATCAATTATTTTGCAATTTATCATTATTAATTAAAAAAGACAGCTTCTTAAATAAAAAGAAGCTGTCTTTTTGTTTTACTTTAAAGTAACTAGCACTAAGTGACGATAAATTCGATTGTAATTGGAATTCCGCCGTCTAATGCATCTCCGCCAGGAATTGTAATAGCACCAGTAGGTCCAGTAGTAATACTGGAGTTCACACTAGGTTGAAGAATGCCGTTTACATAAAAGTTGTAATACGTAAAAGTCGGAAAAGCAGTTGCAGTAGTACCAGCATCGTTTAAACAAGCTGTAGCAGCAATTGCAAAAGCTGCACCTGTTCCTGTTCCAGCTCCTAGTGTAGATGTAAATCTTCTAGATGCCATAAATGGTTGGATGATTGGCAATTAATTCTCACCTCCTAAATTATTTTTTGAACGAAGTATAGAATAACTTGTCCGATATATTGTATGAGAGTTTTCTATAATAGAAACGGCTTCTTAATTATTGAGAGAACATAATTTTAGTAAAGATATTGTTACTTATCTGAAAAGATGGTGTTGTTACTTGTTGGTTATATGCTTAGTTTTAATATTTAAATTAAAATGTGCTTTTGGACCTAAGAGATAAACGTGGAAAATTAAAATAAACTCTTAAGTTTAGGTGTTTAATCTAAGCAGTCAATTATTAAAAACATATAATTAATATGTGAGTCATGAACATAATTAAATATCGTTTTTTCAGTTTAATTATAATTCATGTTTCCTATTTTAAGTAAACCTATACACAATTTTATAGTTCTTATAATAGGAAAACACTCAAATATAAGATAAGTAAGGAGGAAATAAATGTCACATAATAATTGTTTTGGTCATAACAACTGCAATAATCCGATTGTTTTCACTCCAGATTGTTGTAACAATCCACAAACGGTTCCGATTACTAGCGAACAATTAGGTAGATTAATCACTTTA
>Ga0209025_1001581_pt1 | contig 28785 bp, 25 predicted proteins | sample AraplaMF_Col_mLB_FD_184256 | JGI IMG/M metagenome (GOLD analysis project Ga0209025, IMG submission 184256) | Arabidopsis root microbial communities from the University of North Carolina, USA - plate scrape MF_Col_mLB (SPAdes) (version 2) | ecosystem: Host-associated > Plants > Roots > Endosphere... | reverse complement strand
ATAGACATGGACATGTATGAAACCTTGTATCAGGAAGCAGTTCAAGGTAAGGCAGACGTTGTTATGTGTACATATACTCGTGAATTTGGAAGTCATTCAAAAGAGAAGAAATTTGATCTTCCTGAAACAGTTTGTTATGAAGGCGAAGAAATTAAAGCAAACGTAATGAGACGTTTAATCGGTCCTATAAATGAAGAAATAGGAAATCCAGAATTCTTAGATGCTTGGGGAACTGTTTGGTCAAAGCTTTATCGTTCTGAAGTTATTAAAGAAAACGCGATTCAGTTTGTGGATTTAAGTTTTATTGGTACAAATGAGGACTCATTATTTAATATACAGACATTTTATTATGTTGATAAATTTGTTTTTTTAAATAAGCCTTTTTATCATTACTGGAAGACAAATGCAGCTTCCGTCACGTCTAATTACAAACCGGAATTGATGAACCAATGGTTTAACCTTTATGACATAATCGAGCAATTTTTAGAAGATAAGCAGCTATCAGGAAATTTTCGATTAGCCTTAAATAATCGTATTTGTCTTAATACACTCGGACTTGGCTTAAATACAATGAGTAAAAGTAATCGCATATCTCCATTAACGAAATTTAACAGATTAAGTAAAATACTAAATGATAATCGGATAAGGCGTTCTTTTAAACAATTAGAGATGAATCACTTCCCTATTGTTTGGAAGGCGTTTTACTTTTGCGTAAAATATAGGTTTACCGCAGGGTATTATTTTATGTTAGTGGCAATAGATTCACTCAGAAAGATGATGAGATAGGAGTGGTACTCTTGAAACCTATTCGTATACTTCAAGTAGTTACCGTCATGAATCGCGGCGGGCTTGAAACTATGTTGATGAATTATTATCGAAGAATAGATCGTAGTAAGATTCAATTTGATTTTATGGTACATAGAACAGATAAGGGACATTATGATGATGAAATAATGAAGCTTGGCGGGAAGATTTATCGAATGCCACAGATACGACCTGGAAATTATCGCCGTTATTTTAAATTACTCAAAGAGTTCTTTGCTACTAATCCTGAATATAAAGTAGTACATTCCCATATCAATGAGAACAGTAGTTTTGTATTAAGAGCAGCGAAAAATGCAGGTGTTCCATGCCGTATTGCGCATAGTCATTTAAGTGATTTAGGTATTGATATAAAACTTCCTTTTCGACTATATGCAAGATTTATGATGAAAGACAATCCGACTGCATATTTTGCATGTTCGAAAAAAGCAGGAGAATGGTTGTTTGGAAAGAAACAGACAAATTCTAATGAAGTAACGGTTCTAAATAACGCAGTGAATGTTGAAGAATTTAAATATAATGAAAGTAAAAGAAATAAAGTAAGAGGAGAAATTGGGGCAAATGATAATACGTTAGTTATAGGGCATGTAGGAAGATTTAATAAGCAAAAGAATCATGAATTCTTAATAGATATTTTCCATGCTGTACATAAAAAGAACCCAGAATCTATACTGACTCTCATAGGAGAGGGTACCCTACGTGCAAGCATTGAAAAAAAAGTCGCTGACTTAGGGTTGTCTTCTAAAGTCAGATTTCTAGGAACTAGAACCGATATCCCGCAATTGATGCAAGGATTTGATATTTTTCTTTTTCCTTCGCTTTTTGAAGGCTTGCCAGTTGTACTAGTGGAAGCACAGGCTGCAGGTTTAAATTGTGTGGTGTCTGATGCAATTACTAGTGAATCTAACTTGACTGACCGAATGAAATTTATGAGCTTAAAGAGTTCAACGGAATTATGGGCAGATTATATTCTTTCCTCATCATTGGAGCATGAGGATACAACAAATGTAATGCAAAATAGTGGCTATGATACGGCTACTATGGCAAACTGGTTGACAGATTACTATTATGCACATGCCTATAAATAATAAAAATTTGATGCAGGAGGGTTTGCAATGACGCCACTCTTAACCGTTTTTACGCCTACATATAATCGTGCATATACCCTTCATTTATGTTATGAAAGTTTAAAGAGGCAAAAATGTAAAGATTTTATTTGGTTAATTATTGATGATGGCTCTAATGATAACACAAAGGAACTTATTGATACTTGGATTGTAGAAGATGTCGTTCCCATTCGTTATCATTACCAAGAAAATCAAGGTATGCATGGAGCACACAATACCGCTTATGAATTAATTGATACAGAATTAAATGTGTGTATAGACTCGGATGATTATATGGCTGAAGATGCTGTTGAAAAGATTGCTTCATTTTGGAAGGCACATGGAAGTAAGAAGTGTGCTGGAATAGTCGGGTTGGATGCGAAACAGAATGGAGAAATCATTGGAACTAAAATGCCATCTAATATTAAATCTTCCACACTGTCAGGTTTGTATGGTCTTCATGGGGTCAGAGGCGATAAGAAACTAGTTTATCGTTCGGAATTGACAAGAAATTCTTTGCCATATCCTATATTTTCAGGAGAAAAGTACTGTCCGCTCAGTTATAAGTATATTTTAATTGATCAACAATGTCCTTTACTTATTATGAATGAAGTCTTATGCCATGTGGAATATTTAGATGATGGTTCGAGTATGAACATGATTAAACAATATAAGAAAAATCCGCGTGGGTTTTTATTCTTCAGAAAGGTTGCTATGCAGTATGCTCCTTCTTTTAAGGAGAGATTTCGAGAATCCATACATTATGTATCTAGTAATCTGATGATTAGAAATTATGCTTTTCTTAAAGAATCACCATGTAAGGGTACTACTTTCCTGGCGATACCTTTCGGGATTCTTCTCTATCTTTATATACAGAATACAAGTAATAAAACCGTTTCGAAGCGCCATTAAGAAGCTGAAGGTATACCGGTAATTGTTGTGTAAGCTTGCAATAATTGGCTAATGAATCTGTTAATATATTTATGTGTAAATATATCTATTTTCTTCAGTGCTTTTGCATGTCTAAGTTACTTGCTTGTTTGCTGTGTGGAAGGAGTTATGGAATGACTATATTATGGATAAACCTTTTTGTAGTTTACATTTTATCTTTTTTTTCAAGATATTCTGCAAAGAGCATGAGCAATGGGATCGTTCCAGTTCAACCAAATAAAATGCTTAGTTTCTTGGCAATGGCATCGCTTGTTATTGTATCGGGACTTAGAAATAATATTGGTGATACTTATTTTTACATGTATTCCTATGCCCACAATGAATTCAGTTGGAGCAATATTGATTTCTCAGGGGATTTTGGGTTTGATCTTTTACAGATGTTTCTGCAACACTTCTCAAAAGATCCGCAGATAATGGTATTTTTTGTCGCCTTAGTGACAAATGTATTAATTGTAATAACTCTTTATAAATACTCCCGGATGCTTGAATTAGCCTTATTTGTATATATTACAGGTGGAATGTATTTAGTATCCATGAATGGAATCAGGCAGTTTTTAGCAGCATCTATTGTCTTTCTGGCCACAAAATATATTTTTAATGGAAATTGGAAAAAATATATTTTAATTGTACTTTTAGCAGCTATGATTCATAAGTCAGCGCTTGTTTTAATCCCAATTTATTTTTTGGTTAGGAGAAAGGCTTGGGCATGGGATACGTACGTATTGCTGTTCTTCTCGGTCATTATAGTAATTGGGTTTAACCAATTCTCATCAGCTTTGTTCTCGGCATTAGAATCAACTCAGTATGGACACTACAAGGACTTTGCAGAGGGAGGAGCAAATGTATTACGTGTTGCAGTTAGTGCTGTGCCAATAGTTCTTGCATATCTTGGAAAAGAAAAATTAAGAGAAGTCTTTCCGAAAAGTGATTACATTGTAAACATGTCTTTAATTGGTTTAGTGTTCATGATTATTTCAACGCAAAATTGGATATTTGCAAGATTCACCATTTATTTCAGTTTATATCAATTAATTTTAATTTCATGGATTGTTGTATTATTTTCTAAAAAGGATAGGAATTTCGTATATTACGGACTTTTATTGTGTTATCTCATTTATTATTTTTACGAGAGTGTAATAAGTTTAGGTATCATTTATACAAGTAAATATCTATCTTTATAGATTTTTCAGTAACACTACTTCTAAGTATAAATTTAAGCATATCGGGGGGAGCGTGTATCAATTGGAGAACGTGAGGAAAATTCCATCAACCATACATTATTGTTGGTTTGGTGGTAGAGAGAAACCTGAGATTGTACAAAAATGCATAGATAGCTGGAAGAAGAACCTCCCAGAATATGAAATTATTGAGTGGAATGAAAATAATTTTGACATAGAATGTAACTTATATGTCAAAGAAGCCTATGATTCGAAAAAATTTGCATTTGTAAGTGATTATGTAAGGGTATATGTTCTTTATAAGTTTGGAGGTATTTATTTAGATACCGATGTAGAGGTATTCAAACCTTTTGATAATATGCTCCATCATGATTCATTTTGGGGATTTGAACAAGAAAATTACATAGCGACAAGTACTATAGGAGCTATGAAAGGAAATAAGCTGATCAAAATGTTTTTGGATTCATATGAAGGAAAAGGATTCATCAAAGAGGATGGAAAACATGATGATTTAACCAATGTGGCGGTTGTAACTAATATACTAAAAAATGCAGGATTGAAATTAAATGGAGAATATCAAGAAATAAGCGGTATGGGAGCTTTTTATCCACAAACTTATTTTTCCCCATATGATTATATCAATTGCAGAAAATTTATAACTGAAAATACATATGCAATGCATCATTTTTATAAAAGTTGGTTGCCTCCTAAAGTAAGAATCAAGAGTAATATAAAATTGATTTTAGCGAAAATCATAGGTGGAAATAACGTTGCTAGGCTAAGAAAATATGTGATGGGAAAAGAAGCTTTTAAGGAGAATACACATGATTAAGGTATTCAAGAAAATAGTTCAAACGATAGTTGCAGAAAGCCGTAATAGAGGACTGTACTTTACTATACTAATGAATATTTCGCATGTAATTGGTGCATTAAGAGGTGCCTTCTATAAGGTAATATATTTTCGTAATATAAAGTGTTCAATCTTTTTTCTTCAAGCAAATAGCAAGATTGAGATTTTCAATAAGCGTTCAAAAGTCAATATTGGAAAGTTTGTATTTGTAAGAAAGAATGCCAGCATTAGACTGGATTTTGACGGAGTATTAGATATAGAAGAAAAAGTATTTATTAATGATAACTGTAATATCAACTGTGTAAATAGAATATCGATTGGAAGAAGTACAAAAATAGGGCCAAATGTGAGTATTAATGACCACGATCATAATTATAAAAACCCTGCAGATAGCCATCTGGTAAAAGGTGAGGTAAAGATAGGGAAGAATGTTTGGATTGGTTCTAATGTAGTTATATTGAAGGATACTGTTATAGGTGATAATACCGTAATAGCCGCCGGAAGCGTTGTAAAAGGGCATATTCCTTCTAATACGTTATTTGTGAATAAAAGAGAGAATATGTGTATTGATCGCACTAGTTTAAGCAGCTAATAAAAAGTTTATTCCATATGAATTCATATACTGCGATTGCTTTCATTTACTTACATCAAAACAAAACATGAACGTGAGGAAGCGTATGAAAAAAAATGTTTTAATCTCTATCTATGATATGGAAATTGGTGGAGTAGAAAGAAGCTTAATTAATATGCTGGAAAGCTTCGACTATGATACATACAACATAGATTTATTGATATTTAATCATACTGGAGAGTTCTTAAATTTAGTACCTAATAAAGTTAACGTACTACCACAGATAGGTGGATATACCGTCTTTAGGAAGTCAATTGTGCAATGTATACGTGAAGGATATTTTGGGGCAGGAATCACAAGAATAATAAGTAAGTATATGGCAGGGAGAATATCGAAAAAAAGACAGTTAAAGGAAGGTTCGGGATATATTCAGATGCAGCTTGTGTCAAAGTATGCAGCATATTTTTTGCCTAAACAGAAAAAAAAGTATGACTTTGCGATTAGTTACGCATGGCCACATAATCCTTTAGCTGATACTGTAAGTGCTGATAAGAAGATAGCTTGGATTCACACAGATTATAGCACACTAGAAATTGATAATAAAATTGACTTTGCTATGTGGAATAAATTTGATTACATAGCATCTATATCAGATGAATGCACAAAAGCGTTTTTAACTGTATATCCATCGCTAAAAGATAAAATTTTACAAATAGAAAATATTACTTCACCCAAATTTATTCAGAAGATGGCTGAAGATACTGTAAGTTTTAATAAACAAAGTAACAGTGCTTTTAATATTTTATCGGTTGGAAGGTTGTCATATGCGAAAGGGTTTGATGTTGCTATAAAAGCCCTTAAAGCATTACATAATAAGGGGTTAAACAATATAAAATGGTATGTCATAGGATACGGATCGGATGAATCTAATCTTAAGGAATTGATAAAGGAACAACAGTTAGAAGACAGTTTTATACTATTAGGCAAACAAACTAACCCATATCCGTATATGAAGTTATGTGATTTATACGTTCAACCGTCCAGATATGAGGGAAAGGCAGTTACGGTTACGGAAGCTAAAATCCTTGAAAAGCCTATATTGATAACTAATTATCCTACTGCAGCCAGCCAATTGGATGATGGAATTGAGGGCATTATATGTGATTCAAGTGTAGAGGGGTTAGTCGAAGGCATCGAAAATTTATATAGAGATGATGAACTAAGGAAAACATTAATTAATAATTTGCGAGATAGAGATTACAGTAATAACGCTGAGTTGAATAAGCTATATAAAATTATCCCGCATTAACGGGTAGTAAGACCTCCACCTCAAAGTTCGGCGAAAACAAAGGAGTTAGGTGGGGGATCAACTGCCCGTAAAAGCCCGATTCGTTCAACTAATTAAAGTTTCACTTTATAGGCGCCTAAACAATCAATACATCAAGTATAGGAGACAACAATAAAGGTGTATTTATGATGATAGCGTAAGAGATTTCTCGTAAAGGTGTGATTTAGGCATGAGCCAAAAAGTAAGTGTAATAATACCAGTTTATAATGCAGGGAAATATATCACTCGGTGCATAGAGTCACTTTTAAATCAGACACTCCAAGAGTGTGAGTTTATATTTATTAATGATGGCTCGATAGATGATAGCAGAGAAATCATTGAGGGATATAAACAAGTAGATGACAGGATAATACTTATAAATCAAGTAAATCAAGGTGTAAGTATTGCAAGAAATAAGGGCTTACATTTAGCCGCTGGAGAATATGTGGGATTTGTTGATGCTGATGATTGTATAGAAAAGGATATGTATGAAACACTATATAACTCAGTAAAACAAAGTAATTGTGATGTAGTTATATCAAATTTTAAGGGCGAGACGGAAGGGCATAAGGTAATTACAACATATCCATTTCCTATAGATATTGTTCTTGAAAAAGATTATATAGAGCAAGAAGTATTACCTTATTTCCTTAAGGCAGATAATTTAAATACTGTTGTAAATAAGATCTATAGAAATAATTTAATTAAAGAAAATAACGTTAAATTCCCAAGCGGAATTGCATTGGGGGAAGATGGAATGTTTAACGTTGCATTCTTTAGTGGTGCAACTCGTATGAAATATGTAGATTATGTAGGTTACCATTACAAGGAGGTAGCTGGTAGTGCTACCAGAAACATATCCGAAAAAGATTATTTTCAGAGGGCTGTAGAAGTATATACTATGGAATTACCCCAAATATATACTGATAAAATTGATAGAGTAAGAATAAGTAAATTAAGGTCAATAAAGTTTATTAATAGTGTAATGTCCTATATACATGTTTATTTTACACCATCTAAAGATGTAAGTTTCAATAAGCGGTATAAATACGTAAAAAGTATGATACGAAATAAACATGTGAGAGAGGCACTACCTATATATTATAGTGAAATTTATAACAAGCTAGGAAGATATGAGCGGTTAATAATAAATTTAATAAAGAGACAATCAACTGTTGGGCTGTATTGCGTTACAGCTTACAGTAGATTCAGAAATAAATAATAGTGAGGGAGTTTAAGTATGAAAATTATGATGTTTGCCCATGGTGGAAGTCTTAATAGGGGATGTGAGGCTATTGTTCGTTCCTCTACTAATATCATAAAAGAAAAGGTAGATGAAACAAAGATATATTTGGTATCAAGTAAGCCTGAAACAGATAAGATTATAACAAAGTTAGATGGAATATATGATGGTTCTACTAAGAATATAGCGAAGTACTCATACGATTGGTGGATGGCTTTACTTAAAGTAAAATTGTTTAATGATGAATCTTATGCAATAGCTAAAATGGAAGATAATATAATTAAACATATAAAGAATATGGATGTATGTTTATCTATAGGTGGAGATAATTATTGTTACGGGGAACAGCCTGCATTGTATGAAATAAATAAAAAAGTAAAAGCAGCAGGAAAGAAGTTAGTGTTATGGGGATGTTCTATAGGTGAAGAGGATATGTCTGAGAGAAAGTTAGGAGACTTAAAACAGTTTGATTTAATATTAGCTCGTGAAACTCTTACCTATAATATGTTGAAAAACAAGGGACTTAATAACGTTAAATTGTGTGCAGATCCTGCATTTACCATGGAGAAAGAAGAGTTGGAATTACCTAAAGGATGGCAAGATGGCAATACAATAGGTCTTAATTTTAGTCCACTTGTATGGAATAGAAACAAGGATTCACAAGTTGCAGTAAGAGATTTAATTAACCATATACTAGATACTACAGATTCAACAATTGCTCTCACACCGCATGTTATGCAGGATGGGAATAACGATTATGAAGTTCTGTATACATATTATGAGGAATTTAAAAATACAGGTAGGGTAATTATATTACCAAACAATTTAAATGCAATACAATATAAAGGGTATATAGCTAGGATGCGATTCTTTATAGGAGCTAGAACACATGCCACGATAGCGGCTTACTCAAATTGTGTTCCAACTATGGTATTGGGATACAGTATAAAATCGAAGGGAATAGCTAAAGACTTATTTGGAGAAGAGAAATTAGTCTTAAATATAGAAGAAATATCTAATAGTAATAAATTAAAAGCTAAATTCGATGAGATGGTAAGAGAAGAAGATCAATTGAAGAGCAAACTAGAGCAAACTATGCCTAATATTAAAAAAATGTCATATAAAGCGGTAGAATACTTACAAGAATTAGCTAAGTAAATCGAGGTATATTATGAAAAAAAATTTATTATTTGTTATGCCTAGTCTATCTGCTGGTGGTGGAGAAAAGAGTCTAGTAAACTTATTATCTCAAATAGATTATCAGTTATATAATGTAGATTTATTTTTGTTTAACCATGAAGGTATATTTATGGAATTTGTACCAAAAGATGTACAAATTTTACCTATACCAGAAACATATAAGACGTTTACTTTACCTTTGTTTAAATCGGTCAAAACGTTTTTATTAAAAGGAGAAATATCGCTAGCCTATAATAGATGTATGTTCACCATAAAGAATAGAGCAGGAAAAAATACATCGATAAAGGAACAATACAGCTGGAAATATATCGCTAAGTCTTTAAATGAAATTGAGAAACAGTATGATGCTACTATAGGGTTTTTAGAAAAAACCGCTACATATTTTTGTGTAGATAAGGTGAAAGCACATAAGAAAATAGGATGGGTACATATTGACTATAATAAATTAGGGATGGATTCGAACTTTGATGCTTTGTACTTCAGAAAGCTAAACAATATAGTTACAGTATCGGAAGAGTGTGCCAATATTCTAAAAAACAGATTTCCTAATCAAAAAGATGAGATAAGCGTTATTTATAATATTGTATCACCGACAATGATACATAAAATGGCTAACCAGGAAAATAAGGATGTTTATACTAAGAAAGATAATGAAATTATTATACTTTCAGTAGGTAGGCTGCACTACCAAAAAGGCTTTGAAATGGCTATAGAATCCTGTAAGAAACTAATAGATAAAGGGTATAAAGTAAAGTGGAATATTATAGGAGAGGGCGAGGAAAGAGAACGACTGACTAATTTGATAAAAGCAAATAAATTAGAAAACAATTTCAAATTGTTAGGATTAAAATCTAATCCTTATCCGTATATAAAACAAGCAGATATTTATGCACAGACATCTAAATTTGAAGGGAAATCTATAGCAATTGATGAGGCGAAAATATTGAATAAGCCTATACTTGTTACTGATTTTAGTACCGCGAAAGATCAAATTGACAATGAAATAAATGGATTAATTGTAGATATGAAGCCGGAGGCTATTGCAAAAGGAATTGAGAGGCTTATAAAAGATACAGAATTAAGAAAAAAATTAGTAAATAACCTTTCGAAAGAGAAATTAGGAACGGAAGAAGAAATATATAAGTTATATGAAATTCTATAATGGGTGAGGTTCATGAAAAAAAAAATATTATTTATAATGAATAATTTAAATTGTGGTGGGGCTGAAAAAGCCCTAATTTCTTTATTGGGCGTTATAGATTATTCTAAATACAAAGTGGATTTATTTTTATTTAAGCATGAAGGAATATTTATAAATAAGTTACCAAAAGAAGTCACTCTATTACCTGAACCAATAAAGTATAAATATTTTGATATGCCTATAAAAAGGTCTTTGACAGAATTAATGAAAATAGGAGATTTTAAAACGACATTTTCTAGAGGAGTATTAGGGTATCTGGCTAAGACAGAAACGAATGGAGCTATAATCGAACAAAAAATATGGAAATACATGTCGAAATCAATAGATGAAATCAATAAGGAATATGATGTAGCGATAGGATTTCAAGAAAAAAACCCTATATATTTCTGTGTAGACAAGGTAAAAGCGAAAAAAAAGATTGGATGGATACACACGGATTATAATAAATTAGGGATTGATTATAGTAAAGAAAAATTTTATTTTGGTAAACTAGATCATATAGTGACTGTATCAGAAGAGTTAGTTAATATTTTAAGGGATAATTTCCCTGAATATGGAAAGAAAATTGGATGTATACACAATATAGTTTCTTCAAGAATGATAAGGAAAATGTCATTAGAGAAAGTTGATTTTAAAGAAGAGAACGATAGAAGTATATCATTAATTTCGGTAGGAAGATTGGCTAAAGAAAAGGGATTAGATATCTCTTTAGAAGCATTTAATATACTCGTAAAAAAAGGGTACGATCTTAAATGGTATTTGATTGGAGAAGGCAACGTAAGAGAAGAACTTGAAAGACGTATAAGGGAAGAAAAACTAGAAAAAAGAGTAATTTTATTAGGTATAAAAGAAAATCCATATCCATACATAAAGCAAGCAGATATATATATACAGACATCCAGATATGAAGGTAAATCTATTTCTATAGATGAGGCAAAAATACTGGCAAAACCAATATTAATTACTAATTTTGAGACAGCTAATAATCATATAAGAAATAATATCAATGGAGTAATTGCAGAGATGAACCCTATGTCAGTGGCAAAGCATCTTGAGTTATTAATAAAAGAAGAAAAATTAAGAATTAAGTTTATCGATAATCTCAAGAAAGAAGAATTAGGGACAGAGGATGAAGTGAATCATTTGTATAATTTAATGAACAGTTAAGTGTAGCGTTTAAAAATAAGTTAAATAATGAAATACATTCACTGGAGGCAATTATGTTTAATCGGATAAAAAAATCTTTAATGGTAAGATTAGGAATGGTATCTCTTGAGGATTTAACGGTAGAAGCGTGTTTGCAAAGAGGTATGAAGGTAGGGAAAAATTGTAGTGGATTAGCTGGAAGTACAATTGACTATGCTCATTGTTGGCTAATAGAAATAGGTGATAATGTTACATTTGCACCTCAAGTCTATCTCCTTGCACATGACGCCAGTACGAAACGGTATTTAGATTATACAAAAATAGCAAAAGTAAAAATAGAAGACCATGCATTTATAGGGGCAAGGGCTTTAATTATGCCGGGGGTTACAATAGGGAAAAATGCTATTGTGGCCGCGGGAAGTGTAGTAACAAAATCGGTTCCTGAAGGGTGCATAGTTGGAGGAAATCCCGCGAAAATTATAGGGAAAACAAAGGATTATATCAATAAGCACAAATTAAATCTAAAGACAGCAAATCGTTATGATAAAAACTGGACAATAGGTGAGAATATCACACCAGACATGTGTACTAAAATGTCAGAAGAATTAGGTAGTACTGTTGGATATGTTAAATGAGTATTTAAATTATTTTCACGTTGAAAGGGCAATATAAAGATGATATTTCAAATTTTGAGCTATATTGTAATTTTTATTATTTTAATGGTTATTACCATAGACTTAGTACCTGTAATAAAAGATTGGGTACTGAGAATTCATATGGGGAGATATGAAGATAAATCCATATGGAATGAGACTATAACTAAAAAAGGGTCTAAGTGGTTACTAAACACACCAAAAATAAAAGTAACAGACAATACAAGATTAGTTGTAATAGATATGTTGAAAGGGAATTATACGAAAAGCACGATACAACATTGGCAAGAAGCATCATTAGTATTAGGCTTATCTGAGTATTTAAAACATAATGATGATAAGGAAATGAAATCTGAGATTGAAAAATTTTTGAATTCGAAATTTGATAGTAATGGTCAATGGTTAGAAAAACCTAAGCATATAGACGGAGCTATACTTGCTTACGCTATTATGAAGTTGGAATATATTGATATAAACAAATACAAAAAAGCATTAGATTATACATGGGAAATGATTAAGGATCATATAGGTGAGGACGGCACAGTAGAATATAGGAAGTTTATGAAAAGCTACAGATATGTAGATACTATAGGGTTTATATGCCCCTTTTTAGTTTGTTACGGTACTAAATTTAACAAAGATGATTGTATAGATTTAGCAGTGAAACAAATTAAAGAGTATGAGCAATATGGAATGTTAGACAAACATTCACTACCATGTCATGTTTACAAGATTGAGAATAAAGTTCCTCTTGGATTATACGGATGGGGAAGAGGACTTGGTTGGTTTGCTATAGGTCTTATAGATGCGTGGAATGAATTGCCACAAGATAGTAAATATAAATTTGCTTTCGAAGAAAGTGTTAAAAGATTCGCGGAAGCTGCAATGAGCTTTCAACAAGATAATGGTAGTTGGAATTGGACTGTAACTAGAAATGAGAGTAGGTCCGACTCTTCCGCTACAGCTACGCTAGGCTGGTTTATGTTAAATGCCTCAAAGATAGAGAAGGTATCAAAAGAATGCCTAGATAGCACAGAAAAGGCTATGAGTTATTTAATGAAAGTTACGAGGAAAGATGGGGCAGTTGACTTTTCTCAAGGCGATACAAAAGACATAGGGGTGTATTCCACACTGTTCAATATATTGCCGTTTACTCAAGGGTTCTGCATTAGGTTAATCAATTCATATTTAAGTAGGAACTAAACCTTCATCCCCTTTACTCATATTTGTATGAGGCAACTTTATTGATAAAGAAAATAAATGATTTGAAAATTCGAACCGTTTATTTTTTGGGAAAATGAGAAAGGTGGGAATCATATGTTAAACTCTTTAACGTCATTTAGGTTTATTGCTGCGCTAATGGTTTTCTTATTTCATATGGGTGTGTTTAGCCAATATCAATTAGGTTCAGCGGGCGTTCAATTCTTTTTTGTTTTATCTGGCTTTATTTTAGCTTATAACTATCATTCTAAATTTACAGAGCTAAATAAACACAGTATCAAAAAATTCTATAAAGCAAGATTTTCTAAAGTATATCCAGTTCATGTATTAACCTTTCTTCTTTCTGCACCATTAGTTATTTTATACTTTCACCCTAATAGTTTATATTTTATAAAACTTGCTTTTATGTCAATCATTAATTTGCTATTGATACAAAGCTTCGTACCTAGTCAGGGTACTTATTTCAATTTTAACGGCGTTTCGTGGACATTATCGGTTGAAGCTTTCTTTTATGTTATGTTTCCTTTTCTGCTATGGGTATTTATGAAACTTAAAGTTAAAAAGAACATCATTACATCCATATTGGTATTCTTGGTAGTATGGATAATTTTATTTCTATTGAATAAAAACTTGGATGAAGATAATCCATTTTTTATTTGGATATTACATATTTTTCCGGTTACTAGATTGTTCGAATTTTCAACGGGTATACTTTTGGGATTGATTTATATTGAAAAATCCGATAAAGCAAACTTTAACAAAAACATATTTACTGTTTTAGAACTACTATGTTTACTTTTATCCATTGCTTTATTATCGTATTCGATAAAATTAGATGTAGGAATTGTTCGTGGTGTTTATTTTGTTCCACTATGGTGCTTGTTAATTTTCACCTTTTCATTTCAATGCGGTATATTTTCAAAATTATTATCACAAAGGCTATTTGTTTACTTAGGTGAAATTAGTTTCTCATTTTATATGATTCACCAAATAGTGATACGATACTTGGATTTCTTGAAGTTAGAAAATACATATAGTTTTGTGGTTTGTTTAATAGTTTCTTTATTGTTAAGTGCAGTAATTTATCAATTTTATGAAGAGCCGTTACGTAAGAAAATTCGTTTTGGTTTTCAAAAAAAACATCAAAAGATACAAGTGCCTTTACCAAAAGAATTCCTTAAATAAGAGATTTTTATAAAAGATTATTGTTAAATGTAGTCCTAGAAAACAAACATTTTCTTCTTCATAGCTCGAAAAAATTAATATCTAAAGATAACAAGTAGAATAAAGTGTAATAGATTTAGTACGTAAACGAGAGGGAGTATAAATGGATTTTCTTTTTGTAATATTAAAAGATATATTTTCATTTGTAGAAGTTAAGTCTTGAAATAGGCAAATAATTAACTGAAATGATTACTGTGAATAGATGGAAAGAAAAAGTTAGGATAAAAATGAGGGGATTAAATGAGAATAACAGTATTCACTCCAACATACAACAGGAGTTATATCATAGAGAAATTATATAGATCGTTACAAGAACAAACATATACGGATTTTGAATGGCTAGTTATTGATGATGGGTCAAGTGATAATACAGAGGAATTATTCAAGATGTGGAAACTAGAAAAAAACCCATTTCCCATACGGTATTATAAAGTCAAAAACGGAGGGAAACATAGAGCGATTAACAGGGCTGTCGATTTGGCTGAAGGTGAAATGTTCTTTATAGTAGATTCTGATGATAATCTTACAGAAGATGCTTTAGAAAGTATAGTAAGTTGGGAAAATAGCCTAGAAGATAAAAAGCTATTTTGTGGTGTTTCGGGTAATAAAGGGGGGAGTATTGAGGACCTCGTAGGGACAACATTTGAAGGTAAATATATTGATGCAACTTCACTTGAACGGAATACATATAATATAACGGGAGATAAGGCTGAGGTTTTTTATACCGATATATTAAGGAAATACAAGTTTCGTGAGTTTGAAGGGGAAAAATTTATGACAGAGGCTACAGTATGGAATAAAATGGCTTATGAAGGTTATAAAATAAGATGGTTTAATAAAACAATATATATATGTAATTATCTAGAGGATGGTTTAACTCAAAATATGAAGGAGATATTCGCCGGAAGTCCTAAAGGTACAGCATATTATATGAAGCAGCAAATTGAATTTTATAAGTGTGGTCCAAAGGGTAGATTATCCTATTATAATTTATATTACGATTTTGTTAAGTCTAATTTAAATGTAAAGAAGGCTGCAGAATACTTAGGTATTCAACCGGTTACTTTAATGGCGGCTATCTTTTTAGCTAAATGTAAAAAAATTATATCAAGAAGGTCTTAAAATGAGGATAAAAAACTCCATAATTAATATATCTGCTGGGATCGGAAACCAAATCATTGTTACATCTTTAAGCTTCATTTCACGAACTGTATTTATCAATAGTCTAGGTATTGAATATCTAGGTATAAATGGATTCCTTACTAATATATTATCCATGCTTTCTTTAGCTGAGGCAGGGATAGGTGCTAGTATAATGTATAGTCTTTATAAGCCGGTTGCAGAGAACGATCAAGAAAAGATTAACGTACTTATGAGATTGTATCGGAAAGCATATATGGTAATCGCCTTAATTGTCTTGTTACTTGGATTGTCCTTGATGCCATTTCTTGGTTATTTCATTAAAGATTCGAATGTCGAAAATATCCATTGGATTTATCTTATTTTTCTATTCAATACAGTTGTACCTTATTTGTACATGCATAAGAATTCATTCTTAAGTGTTTCGCAAAAGGGTTATATTGTAACAGGAATATATTCTATATCTTCAATTGCATCTGCTTGTCTCAAGATTGGAATACTTCATTTTACAAAAAATTATATTCTATACTTAGTTATTGATAGTGTGATAACAGTCGCTACTAGCATTGTTTTGGCAATTATAGTCAACCGGATGTATCCATTTTTAAAAGAGAAAGTTTCGGGTGTATTAGATGCTGAAACTAAAGAGAAAATTGTTAAGAATGTGAAAGCAATTGTACTACAAAACATAGGGAATTATTTAGTATTGGGTACTGATAACATTATTATATCTTCATTTATCAGTGTGGCGGCAGTCGGATTATATTCTAATTATAATATGTTAATAGATATTTGTAGAAACTTTACTTATCAAATCTTTAATAATACATATCATAGTGTAGGAAATTTAGTAGCAGAGGAAAGTGTAGAGAAGGTTTATAGTGTGTATAAAGTCTATATGCTTTTAAATTTTTGGTTATACTCATTCTTCTCTATACTTTTATGCATTACAATAGAACCTTTTATCACTTTATGGATTGGAACCGAGTATCTTATGAGCAAAAGTGTGTTGCTTGTATTAATAATTATTTTTTATGAAAGGGGCATGAGGAATTCCATAACGACTGTAAAAACTACAGCGGGTGTTTTTCATGAGGATAGATATGCGCCTTTGGTTCAAGCTGCTGTTAATTTAGTAATTTCTATTGTATTAGTTAAGTATATGGGAATAATAGGTGTCTTTATTGGTACACTTGTAAGTGTGCTTGTTGTTCCTTTCTGGATTACTCCTTATTTAGTATACAAAAATGTATTTAATAGGTCTGTAATGGATTATTTCTTGAAATACTCCTACTACGCAGCGATAGGTATAGGAACGTATTTTATTACAAGTTTTTTGAGCAATTTCACATTATCAAACCATTTCTTGGAGTTATTGTTAAAGGGAATGATTTGTATCATAGTTCCTAATGTGATTTATATATTGATTTTTCATAAAACAACAGAGTTTAAATATTTATTTGGGATTATTAGAGGGATTTCACAAAAGTTATTAAAAAAATTCAATTTAAACAAGAAAATTTCTTATTAATTTTGACTAAGATATTGTTAAATTCTATTACCATACGTTTTAGGGAAAGCCCTGTGAACTATAGACTATGGAATGAAGCCCTTCTTAGTTCATACTGATTGATTAGGGAGAAGATGATGACTAAGGTCAAATATGTATTCAATGATGTATCTATTGATGCAAGTACAAATGCTAGATTAATAGATGATACTATCATTAACTGAATGTAGAAATAATAAACCGCTATCTTTGTATAAAAATATAGCGGTTTTATTATGGGCTTAGGCGTCCGGTACTTTAGGAAACGAAGGATTGTATCTATAGCATACTGAGTGAAGAAATTTATAGAAGAATATACACTGCAAATGACTTTCATGTTATGTATATGAAACTGAGGGTAGGATTAAATTGGAGAGAATTACTAAAAAGTAATTAGAAGATTGGAATCCTGTTCTGTGGGGAACTCTCCAAAAAATTTTCGATTGGAGTATAATTATTTATGAAAAGATTTTTTGATTTATTCGTTTCTTTATCATTATTGGTGTTACTGTTAGTTCCTATTAGTATAGTAGCCGTATTAGTTAGATGTAAGTTAGGTTCCCCCATCATATTTAAGCAGCAACGCCCGGGATTACATGGTGCGTCTTTTTCTCTTTATAAGTTTAGATCTATGACTGATGAGAAAGATAGCAACGGCAATCTGTTGCCTGATGATGTAAGGTTTACTAAGTTTGGGGGATTTCTTAGAAAGTGTAGTTTGGATGAGTTGCCACAGTTATTCAATGTTATAAAAGGCGATTTAAGTTTAGTAGGTCCCAGACCACTATTAATGGAATATTTGGAGTTATATACAGAAGAACAATCTAGGCGGCATATGGTAAGACCAGGAATTACAGGGTGGGCTCAAGTGAATGGAAGAAATGCAATTTCATGGGAAGAGAAATTTGATTTTGATGTGTGGTATGTCGATAATAGGACTTTTTGGCTTGATATGAAAATTTTGTTGTTAACGGCAAAGAAAGTATTTAAGTCAGAAGGAATCAATCAGGTTGGGCATGTAACTGTGGAAAAATTTAATGGTACAAAGAATTCTTGAGGAGGTGAGATGGATGCGAATAATTATGATTGGGGCAGGTGGTCATAGTAAAGTAATCCGAGATATTATCCTATCGTATGGAAATTATGAAATCATTGCGCAATTAGATGATGTGTATAAAGAGTTAAAAGTTGAGGATGGCGTTTATTTTGGACCTATTTCTGCAGCTGTAAAGTTAATGGATGAGCATGTAGATACAAAGTTCGTGATAGCTATAGGAAATAACAGAACAAGAAAGATAATTATGGAGCAGTTAGAGATTCCCAGTCATCGCTATGCGACGCTTATACATAAACAATCTATTGTTAGTTTAAGTGCAAAGATTGGAGCTGGTACGGTTGTGATGCCTGGTGCAATTATTAATGCAGATGTTGAAATTGGGAATCACGTTATTGTCAATTCAGGCGCTATTATTGAACATGATAATAAGGTAAAAGATTTTGCACATATTTCCCCAAATGCAGTGCTTACAGGATCCGTTACTGTAGGAACAGGAGTACATATAGGAGCAGGAGTTAATGTAATTCCAAATATTACAATTGGCGATTGGTCCGTTATCGGTGCCGGAGCAACAGTGATCTGTGACATTGTAGCGAATTGTAAAGCAGTTGGCATTCCAGCTAGAGTAATAAAAAAAGAATTATAGGAGAGTGTTTAAAGTGGTATATTCACAGGAAAAAACAAGAATCTATCTCTCCGCTCCACATATGAGCGGTAATGAACAAAAATATATAGGGGAAGCATTTGATATGAATTGGATTGCTCCACTTGGTCCAAATGTAGATGCGTTTGAAAGTGAACTTTCATCCCATGTTGGAGTTCTTGATGCGGCTGCAGTTAGTTCAGGAACCTCTGCTATCCATTTGGCACTTCGCTTACTGGATGTAAGAGATGGAGATACGGTATTTTGTTCGAGTCTTACTTTTATAGCGAGCGCAAATCCAATTCTATATTTAGGGGCTAAACCAGTATTTATTGATTCTGAGCTTGAAACATGGAATATGTCGCCACAAGCTTTAGAACGTGCATTACGTGATGCAAATGAGAAAGGAATACTTCCGAAAGCAGTCATTGTTGTAAATTTATATGGACAAAGCGCTAAAATGGATGAAATTCTTTCGTTATGTGATACATATAATGTTCCAGTAGTAGAGGATGCAGCGGAATCACTTGGTTCTTCCTACAAAGGTAAAGCGAGTGGGACATTCGGAAAATTCGGTGTTTATTCGTTCAACGGCAATAAAATCATTACAACTTCAGGTGGAGGTATGCTTGTTTCGAATGATGTCGAAGCATTGAGAAAAGCAAGATTTTTAGCTACTCAAGCAAGAGATCCGGCTCCACACTACCAACATAGTGAGGTTGGATATAATTATCGTATGAGTAATATTTTAGCGGGTGTAGGTAGAGCGCAGCTGCAAGTCTTACGGGATAGAGTACAGGCAAGGAGAAAAATATTTGATAGATACTATCAAGAATTATCTCATATTCCAGGGGTACAGTTTATGCCTGAGTTAGAGGATACTTATTCAAACCGATGGCTTACAGTTCTTACTGTAGATGAAGAAAAAATAGGAGTATCGATTCAGACATTACTGAAACAACTGGAAAATGAAAACATTGAGGCGCGTCCTGTTTGGAAACCTCTTCATATGCAACCGCTATTTGAGGGAATAACTTATTATTCTCATAGTGAACGTGAAGATATTGCTAGAAAACTATTTGAAACCGGTCTATGTCTTCCATCTGGATCAGGTATGACAGAACAAGATCAGACAAGAGTTATTACATGTATTAAGAATATATTGACGGTAAGTGCTGGCATGTAAAGATAAAAAATAGAAAGAGCTTCAATTAAGAAATGCGTTAATGAACTAGGAGGATTTAATATCTTATTCAGTGCCGTTTTTGTGAAATTTCATTTTACGGAAAAAAATTTTTTTTGAATGAAAGTCACGGCAATCCCTATAAAGAGTGAAATAGTAAGCGTACATAATCTTGTGGTAAATGCGAATTATATTCTTTGCTAGCATTATTAGTGGTGAACGCATATTATATCATCCCCTTTGTGAAAATGGTATAAATATAAAAAGGTTATTCTCCTGTTTCGATTAAAGAAGCAGAAGAATAAAGTAATAGAGAACATAAAATATAAAAATCAACTTTAATTAATAGGTTAATAATAAATTATATAAAATATCATAGCACAGAAATTTTTAAAATATAAAAAGATGAAAATTTTGCTGTGTATTTGTAAGATATAACGTTTATCCTGCTATTTGTGAACATTAAGAGCACTACCTTAAGATTTTAGGGGAACTAAGAAGATAGATGGAATGTTCGTAAAAGCTCGATTGGTGAGGTTAATAGTCGGTAGGGATGTAGAGTCTCCTACCGATTAAAGTTTTACTGTATTATTTGTTCTGACAGTTACTAAAAAAGATACATAAATATTCATTTTTTTGAGTATATAGATGCTTGACAATACAATAGTGAAATGGTAATCTGATTTTATATTCTTTATAAAGAATATAAACGTTTTATTGATATATTAAATTCAAGAATTTTTATTCATATAAAATTCAGATGGTAATATTTTGATTCGGATTAAGAAGATCACACCTTTGTTCTTTTTTTGAGAAAATTAAAATGCAAGGGTTTACATTAGGATAGGTAGCCTGAAAGCTTGAATACTTCAACTGAAAAAAGATTTAAGGCTATAAAATTGGGTTTTAAAATCTGTTATGCGTAAACGAGGTAGTTTGAGGAAAGGGTTTTCTGGTATATTAATAACATTTTTTTGATATATCTGGTAATTTGCTTATCCATCGGGTTTTCCCTTAATTGTCTCGTAGTGGGAGGAAAAAAATGAGTGCAATAACCGGAATTTATCATTTAAATGGAGAACCGATACCGCCTGAACATAGGATTGGAATCATGAAGGATTTATCTCGTTATCCAGGTGACAATACCGATATATGGCACAAGGAAAATATTTTTTTGGGCTCCCATGCAAAATGGATAACATCTGAATCTATTAATGAACAATTACCTTACTATGATTATGAAACACAGTTGGTTATAACTGCTGATGCTATTATTGATAATCGCAATGAATTATTCGATAGATTGCAAGTAGAAAAGGTACATAGAAGAGAGATGCCTGATAGTAAGTTGATTTTACTCGCTTATCAAAAGTGGGGAGAGCATGTACCAAAGTATCTAATTGGTGATTTTGCTTTTATGATTTGGGATGAGAGAAAGCAATTACTTTTTGGTGCACGTGATTTTTCAGGAAGTCGCACTTTTTACTTTTACCGCAATCAAAATCAATTTGCTTTTTGTACTAGCATACAACCGCTGTTTTCTTTACCGTACGTCGGGAAGGAATTGAATGAGCAATGGTTAGCTGAATATTTAGCAATACCTAATATGCTTGATACAATAGATGCATTTTCAACAGTGCATAAAAATATAGAGCAAGTCCCCCCTTCTCATACTATCTCCGTAGTTAAGGGAAGAGTTAGTATTGCGAAATACGACACGTTATTTGTAGAGGAGCAGTTGCAACTCAAATCAAATGAAGATTATGAAGAGGCGTTCAGGGACGTATTTGAAAGCGCAGTAACATCAAGGTTACGTACTCATCGTAATGTTGGTTCTCATTTAAGTGGGGGATTAGATTCAGGAGCTGTTGCTAGCTTTGCTGCGAGAGCCCTGCAAAAAGAGAACAAAAAATTATATACATTCAGCTCGGTACCTGCGGAAGGGTTTACTGATTGGACTCGTGGTCATACGATTGCTGATGAAAAGCCATTTATTCAAACTACAGTACAACATGTAGGGAATATTAAAGGGAATTATTTGAATTTTCCGGGAGAAAATTCTTTCTCAGAAATTGATGATTGGCTTGAGATTATGGAGATGCCATATAAATTTTTCGAAAATTCCGTCTGGGTGAAAGGAATTTATGAAAAAGCCCAACAACAAGGGATTGGGGTGCTCTTAAATGGAGCGAGAGGAAATTTCACAATCTCTTGGGGGCCAGCTTTAGATTATTATGCGACTTTACTTAAAAAATTCAGCTGGTTGCAGCTTTATCGTGAAATTGATTTGTATGGTAAGAACGTTGGGGTCAAAAAATCGAGAATACTGAAAGTTGTAGGGGAGAAAGCATTTCCATCGATAAAAAACATGTTTTCCTCGGAACAGCAATACGAACTGCCAACGTTAGTTAGTCCAGAACTCGCAAAACGTACTGATGTATTCAGAAAGCTTGAAGAACATGGTGTGAAAGTAACAGGGGCTTCTATCCCAAATATATATGAAATAAGGCAGAAACATTTTGAACAGCTAAACTTGTGGAATACAACGGGTACAAGTGGAACAAAGCTCTCCTTGCGCTATGGTTTACAAGGGCATGATCCAACGAATGACTTACGGGTAATTCGATTCTGTTTATCGTTACCACTCGAACAATTTGTTCAAAATGGCTTAAATCGTGCACTTGTCCGGAGGTCCACAAAAGGATTTCTTCCTGACAAAGTAAGATTAAATCAACGTGTGCGGGGAATACAGGCAGCTGATGTGGTTCATCGCATGATTCCTTCATGGAAAATGTTTATCGAGGAACTTCAGCAGCTTAGTAAAGACCCAGTGGCCTCTAACTTTTTTAATATAGAGATTATTAAGAGTGCGATTTTGAAAATTCAAGGAGAACCACGAGTAGAATACGTGTTTGATCCGGATTTTAGAATTTTAATGCGTAGTCTTATTGTCTATCGATTTATCAAAAAATATATTTGAAAGGGGGTGAAATTATGAAACAAGAATGGCAATCACCAGTATTAGAAGTGCTTGATATCAACATGACAATGGCTGGACCTGGAAAGAGACTTGTTGACCAAGTTTTTGAAGATGAGGATGAGCAAGGCGCACTTCACCACAGCTAATGCACTAATATTTAAATGAGATTTATATGCTTTACAGCCCTTATATAGTTTAATTACGGTATAAGGGTTTTTTTTAATCAATTTTTCAACTATTTGGAGTGAGAAAGATGATACATACTGTAAAGAAAGAGATTTACAAAGCCTTCGGATTAGCCCTATTAAGTGAGATTCCCCTGCCGGAATTACCTCAAGTAAGTAATTACGAAAATGAAGTAGACGTAAAAATAGAAACTGCAGATTTGTCCCAATTATGGGGAGAGTTATCTTCTCCGAAGTCAGTATTTGTAGTTGAAGAAGAATTAATTATGTTTCAAATCCCCGAAACTGCTACGTTTTGTATTCAAAATGGAGAAAAAATTATTGTTTCACCTATGAAAGGGTCTGATCAAGATAAGATTCGGCTTTATATTCTTGGGACTTGTATGGGGGCATTGTTGATGCAGAGAAAAATACTCCCTCTGCATGGAAGTGCAATAGCCATCAATGGAAAGGCGTATGCTTTTGTAGGAAGATCGGGAGCTGGAAAATCAACTCTTGCATCAGCCCTTTTAAGCAAAGGCTATCAGCTTTTAAGCGATGATGTAATTGCTGTGTCTCTTTCTGAGGATAATACTCCTTTTGTTACACCATCTTACCCGCAACAAAAGTTATGGAAAGAGAGTCTTGATCAGTTTGGAATGGAGACAGCGCATTATCAGCCATTATTTGAAAGGGAAACTAAATATGCTGTCCCCGTTACAGCTAACTTTTTCGAGGAGCCATTACCATTGGCAGGTGTATTCGAATTAGTGAAAGTAGAAAATGGGGATGTTGAACTTCAGCAGATTGAAGGACTGGAGAGACTACGCACATTGCTGCGTCATACATATAGGAATTCATTAATCCCACGATTGGGGATGATGGAATGGCATTTTATGCATTCTACAAATATCGTAAACAAAATAGATATGTTTCAATTGAGACGTCCTATTTCAAAGTTTACGGCACATGATTTAGTATCCAAAATTCTAGAGTCTTTAAAAGAGGAGGAAAAATAATGAGTAGTAAACAAACAATTTCATTACACAGTTTTGTTGTACAAGGTCAGGAAAATGTAGTGAGCGATATGGATGGGGAGAAAGTGATGATGAGCATCCATAATGGGAAATACTATAACTTAGGAGGTATAGGTGGTGAAATTTGGAGTTTAATTAATGAATTAATATCTGTCAATCAAGTGATTGATATATTATTGTCTCGATATATGATTGAAGAGGCAGAATGTAAGGAACAAGTACTCTCTTTCTTAAATCATTTGTATGCAGAAGGGTTAATTTCGGTTGATGAAAAACTTTGATTTTTAATTGAACGTTCCAGATTTAATAGATTAGGAGTAGGATCGATGAATATCATAAATAAAGCCAAAGCTTTCTTGTCGTTCGATATGGGAACAAAATTATTACTTATAGAAGCTTTCTTTTATTTAGGCTGGGCTCGTATTCTTAAAAGTATACCGTTTTCTAAAGCTGCTCCTATATTAGGAATTCATATGGCAGAAACGTCTTTAAGCCATGATGAATCGGAAAAGGTTACGTTAAGGAAAATTTCTCAAGCAGTGCATATGATGAGCCGTTATACATTTTGGGAAAGCCAGTGTCTCGTTAAAGCTATCGCTGCAATGAAAATGTTAGAGAAGCGTCAAATTGAAAGTACCCTTTACTTAGGGACCGCGAAAGATGAGACAGGAAATATGATTGCCCATGCGTGGTTACGTAGCGGGCCCTTTTATATTACTGGCGTAGAAGAAATGAAGAGGTTTACTGTTGTTGGTAAATTTGCAAAAAGGATAGGGTAAAAAAATCTTGAAGGAGAATGAGATGTATACCGGTTGTAATCTTGATTTGAGTCATTTACCTAAAGAACTAAAATTGTTACTTGAAATTATAAAGAAGGAAGATAAAGAGATACAAGAAATCCCGGGAGACTGGTTCATAAATATTGATTGGAACAAATTTTTGAAACTGGCGCTGCATCATCGTATGTACGCGTTCATTTATCCAAAAATGAAATCTATTGATAAACAGTTAGTTCCATCAAATGTTGTGCAAGTATTAAGTACATATTTTAAAAGGAATACATTCCATATGCTTCATTTAAGTGGAGAAATGGGAAAAGTAAGTAAATTATTTGCTGAAAACCAACTTCAACTTCTATTTTTGAAGGGCCCTATTCTTGGCGCAGACCTATATGGAGATGTTTCCCTTCGAACATCAGGAGATCTGGATGCCCTTGTTCCTATAGATGATCTTGGAAAAGTGAACGAATTACTTGTAAAGAATGGTTATGTCAAAGAGGATGATTTTCCGACGGTTATGAATGAATGGAAGTGGAGACGCCACCATACAACTTACATGCATCCGATAAGTAAGGTGAAATTGGAGATTCATTGGCGACTACACCCAGGACCGGGAAAGGAACCACGCTTCGATGAATTATGGGGGCGAAAGAGGACGAGTCCTGTCACAAATTATCCTGTCTATTTTTTAGGTAGAGAGGATTTGTTTATGTTTCTTGTGACTCATGGGACTAGGCATGGTTGGTCCAGGCTTCGATGGTTAACAGACATTGACCGTATGGTAAGGCAAGAAATAGATTGGAAAGAACTCACTGCTATGTTGGAAAGATATGGATGTAAACAACTGGTAGGCCAGGCGCTTATTTTATCTTCTGAGCTTTTAGATACTCTTATAATAGAAGAAGAGGCAAAAGTATTAATGTCAGGGAGAAGGGTACCGCAATTAGCGCAGCTTGCTATATATTACTTGGAAAATATGATTAACCTGCATACAGATCCCGTCCCAGAAGAAGTTTCAAAATATCATGAGCGATATTTATATTTGTTAAAGACAAGCTCTCAAAAGCTACTGTTTCATCTTAGTTGGTTGTATCCTTATCCTCAGGATGTGGAAACTTTACCACTGCCAAAACAACTGCATGTTTTATATTTCCCTTTGCGGCCGGTTTTATGGATTTGGAGGGGAATGAGGTACCGTAAGGAGAAGTGAAAATGAGAAATATTTTATATTTTACAAAGCAGTTATACTCTTTTACTGGAAACATTCTCATTGTTAATCTCTTGGGAATGGTATTGGTCAGTCTTGTAGAAGGGATCGGTATTTTACTATTAATCCCTATGATAAGTATTAGTGGTATTGCGAAGATGAATGAACAGGCAAGCCCTCTTTCAGGGGTTCTTGGATTCCTAGGTGAGTTTCCAACTACTGTAGGATTACCACTTGTATTAGGAATATATATTATATTGGTCGTGGGACAAGCGCTTTTGCAAAGGAATATAACAGTTCGTAATGCGAAAATCCAGATACGTTTTATTAATCATTTGAGATTGGAAACTTATCGTGGATTGTTGCAGGCCAACTGGAGTTTTTTTGTGAAAAAGAGAAAATCAGATCTTATCAATTCTTTGACAACGGAATTAGGGCGTGTTAGCGCAGGCACTAATTTATTTTTACAGTTGCTCACTTCTTTAATGTTTACATTTATACAGATTGGTTTCGCTTTTTGGTTAGCGGCAGATATAACAATTTTTGTACTATGTTGCGCTGTGGTACTTGCCTTTCTTTCACGAAGATTTATTAAAAAATCAAAAAGATTAGGTGGTCGAACCTCAGAGAATTCAAAAGCGTATCTTGCAGGTATAACTGATCATTTTAATGGAATTAAGGATATTAAGAGCAATACACTAGAACGATCTCGTTATATGTGGTTACGTAATTGGGTGGAAGATGTGGAACGTGAACAGTTTGCATATATTAAGGTGAGAAATAATTCTCAACTCTTTTATAAAATTGCATCAGCTGTTTTCATTGCTCTTCTTATCTTTCTATCTGTTAAGTTGTTTCAGACGAAAACGGAGCAATTATTATTAATTATTCTTATATTTTCTCGTTTGTGGCCACGATTTGCAGGTATACAATCAAACATGGAACAAATTGCAGCGAATCTTCCCGCTTTTAAAGATTTGCTGCAATTACAGGAAGAGTGTAAGAAAAGTATAGAATTGCAAGATATAGAGCAGGATTATGATTGTATAAATCCTATGCAGATAGAACAATCTATTGAGTGTCAGAATATCTCTTTCCGCTACAATAAAGAAAATGCTGTGTACTCACTTAAAGATATTAATTTGCGTATTCCTGCAAATTGTATGACAGCTATCTCAGGGCGTTCTGGTGCTGGAAAGAGTACATTAATTGATATCATAATGGGACTTATGCAGCCAGAGAGCGGTCAGCTATTAATAGATAACAAACCGTTGATAAGTAAGGACCTATTATCATTGAGAAAATCTATTAGCTATGTTCCTCAAGATCCATTTCTATTCAATGCCAGTATAAGAGACAATTTGAGAATGGTTGAACCAAATGCAAGTGAGGAACAGCTTTGGGAAGCTTTGGAATTTTCTGCTTCCGCTGAGTTTGTTAGTAGGCTCTCACAAGGATTGGATACAATGATTGGCGATAGGGGAGTCAAACTTTCAGGGGGAGAACGACAACGTCTTGTTCTGGCTAGAGCGATACTTCGAAAGCCTTCTATTTTAGTATTAGATGAGGCAACAAGTGCGTTGGATGCTGAAAATGAAGCGAAAATACAAGAAGCATTGGAAAGATTGAAAGGAAGCATGACAATTATTGTCATTGCACATAGACTATCTACTATACGTAAAGCTGACCAAGTAATTGTAATGGATCAAGGACAAATTATTCAACATGGTAGTTTCACACAACTGGCGAAAGATGAAAGTGGTTTGTTTAGTAGCCTACTTGGACAACAGGCCAAAGTAAACATTTAAATATGGCTTGTTATAATTGTTTTTTATAAATTCACGGAATACACTGCCTTTATTTCTTTCGGGCCGGTAACATAATTTGATTATTTATGGTTTGGGGTATAATTGGTATTTGTGTACTGGTCTTTTTATGGAAATATGAGCTTAATTTAATTGTGTGACCAGTAAAAAAATGAGAAATACTTTTTGTGACTTATTAATATACCATCTATATACATGTATAAATATCCGTGTTATAATTTAACATGGAACCTGATTTTATTTATACCATATAACAAAAGCAGCGAGACCCCTCGTCTTTAGGACTAGGGGTCTTTTCTATTTTTGTATATAAAGGTTTATTAGTGTAGTTGTGATAATATATTTTGAAGCACCTTGTAGACATTTTTATGGTCAGTGATTAATGAGAGGTAGTGCCTACTGAATTGTTGGTATTTTGAATTGCTACTAATTTTATATAAGTAATTAAGAAGGGAAACGATTTGAGGAGATGAAAGAGAGATAGTGAAGAATATTATATAAGTATTTCTTTTTATTTCATTTGAGTT
>Ga0209025_1001580_pt1 | contig 28793 bp, 32 predicted proteins | sample AraplaMF_Col_mLB_FD_184256 | JGI IMG/M metagenome (GOLD analysis project Ga0209025, IMG submission 184256) | Arabidopsis root microbial communities from the University of North Carolina, USA - plate scrape MF_Col_mLB (SPAdes) (version 2) | ecosystem: Host-associated > Plants > Roots > Endosphere... | reverse complement strand
TGGGATCACGCTGCTGCCGACCTTCTTCATTCACGAGAGCCTCAGGGACGGCGTCTTGGTCCCGCTCGATGTCGGCGCCGAGAGCGAGGGGGCCGAACTCTTCCTGACCTATGCCCGCGACCATGGCGCATCGGCGAAGATCCGCGCTCTGGCCGAGAGCCTGAAGCGGAGCTTCGGGGACCCGCCCTATTGGGATCGCCTGGGCTAGGTTCGGCCAATGCCCGTCGGCGGGCTGCTCGGGCTTGGAAACTCGTCAGGCATATCCGCAAGCGAAAGCCCGGCTGGGGCCAGCCGGGCTTGCAGTGGGAGGCGGCAGGCGGATGCGCCTGCCGGAGCCGCGCTTCAGGCCGCTGCGCTTTCGTCCGTGAAGTCGGTGCTGACGGAGACGGCGCGCCAGGCGGCGAGTTCCTTGGCGACGAAGGCGTTCTTGGCCTCGATCGCCGCGACGGTATCGCTGCCATAGGGCATCCGCAGCGGAGCGTCCGGGCTGCCGCCGAGCGTGACGATCGCGGCGGCGAGCTTGGCCGGGTCGCCGGGCTGGCGGTGGTTGAGGTCGGCCGCATGGGCGCGGACGGCGCCCGCCGTATCGGCATAGTCGTCGATGCGGGCATGGCTGACGCTGAGCGAGCGCGCATCGAGGAAGTCGGTGCGGAAGTAGCCGGGCTCGATGATCGTCGCCTTGATCCCGAGAGGGCTGAGTTCGTCGGCCAGCGCCTCGGTCAGGCCCTCGACCGCGAACTTGGTCGAGCAGTAGACGCCGAAGCCCGCTGCGCTGCGATAGCCGCCGATCGAGGAGATGTTGAGGATATGGCCGCTGCGGGCGCGCCGCATATGCGGCAGCACGGCCCGGACGACATTGAGCACGCCGAAGACATTGGTCCGGTAGAGCGCTTCCACCTCGGCGGCGGTCGCCTCCTCCACCGCACCGAGCAGGCCGAAGCCGGCATTGTTCAGCAGGATGTCGATCTTGCCGAAGTGGCGGATCGCCTCGCCGGCGGCGGCATGGGCCTGGGCCTCGTCGGTGACGTCGAGGGCGACGGGCAAGAGGTTGGGATGCTCGCCGAGCGAGGCGGTCACGCTCCCGGGATCGCGCGCCGTGGCGACGACCGCATCGCCCTTGGCGAGAGCGAGCCTGGCGACCTGTGCGCCGAAGCCGCGGGAGGCGCCGGTGATGAACCAGACAGACATGGGCTTTTTCCTTTCGATCCTTCGGCCTCACTGCCGATGATCGAAGGGTAGTCAGCCATCTCTGCTGAGAGTATCCATTCAGTCGTCATTGGCTTGTTGAGATCATTTCAGCAATGAAAGGCGACCCCGCCTCCCTGTCGATGTTCCTGGCGGTGGCGCGGCATCGCAGCTTCCGGCGCGCGGCGGATGAGCTCGGCTGCACGCCCTCTGCGCTCAGCCACAGCATGCGGGCGCTGGAGGAACGCCTGCAGATTCGCCTGCTCAACCGCACCACCCGCAGCGTCGCGCTGACCGAGGCCGGCCAGCGCCTCTATGACCGGCTCGAGCCGGCGTTCCGGGACATCACCGACGCGCTCGACGACCTCAACACCTATCGCGACCAGCCGATCGGGGCGCTGCGGATCAACGCCGCCCATCTCGCGACGCAGATGGTGTTGCTGCCGCTCGCGCTGCGCTTCATGCGGCAGCATCCCCAGGTGAGACTCGAGATCGTCTCGGACAACGCCCTGGTCGACATGGTCTCGGAAGGCTTCGATGCGGGGGTGCGCTTCGGCGAAATCGTGGCGCAGGACATGATCGCCGTGCCGATCGGCCCGCGCCAGCGCTCGGCCGTGGTCGCGACGCCGGACTTCCTCGCCCGGCATGGCACGCCATCGGCACCGGAGGAGTTGCGGGAGCTGCCCTGCCTGCAGCTGCGCTTCGCCAGCGGCCGGCTCTATGACTGGGAGTTCGAGCGCGGCGGGATCGAGTTCCAGGTCGCGGTGCAGGGGCCCCTCATCCTCGGCGACCAGGGGCATATCCTGCAGGCGGCGCTCGCCGGCGCGGGCGTCGCCTATCTTTTCGAGATGCAGATCGAGCAGCATCTCAAAGACGGGCGGCTCGTGCGGGTACTGGAGGAGTGGTGCCCGTATTATCCGGGCTTCCACCTGTACTACCCGAGCCGCCGGCAGATGCCCGCGACCTTGCGGGCCTTCGTCGATTTCGTGCGCGGAGAGCGGGCGCCGTCGCCCTGATCGTCGCTCCCGGCCGGCTGTCGTTACAGCTTGCAGGGGTGCCTAGACGGAAGGAGACGGCAGATCGCCGGCAATGTGCGTAGCCGCCTAGCGTCTAGTCTCTAAGTCTTGGAAAGAAAATGGCGCGCCCGAAAGGATTCGAACCTCTGACCCTCAGATTCGTAGTCTGATGCTCTATCCAGCTGAGCTACGGGCGCGTGACAGCGAAGCGGTTTAAAGGCCGCCGGTGGCTGACGGATGCGGACTTAACGGCTCGCGCCGCGCTTGGCAAGCCCCGATTTGCCGACTTCCTTCGCTTTCTTGTCAGCCTCTGCCGCGGAGCCGCAACGAGGCCGTCAGACATGCTTGCCGTGCAGCAGGAGTGGCTGCAGGACATCCTGCCTCGACTCGTCCTCGGCCGTTCCGCTCTCCAGCGTAGCCGAGCGCCGGCTGGCATGCCGAGATTTCGGCAGTTTCTCGGCGATGCCGTAGAGCTCCTCGCGCCGGTCCATCTCGCGCCAGATTTCGCCGGGCGTGATCCCGAGCTCGCTCCACAGCACGACGAGATTGTAGATCAGGTCGGCGCTTTCCCGGACCACGGCCGGGCGATTGTTCTGCACCGCCTCGATGCCGACCTCGACCGCTTCTTCGCCGAGCTTCTTGGCCATTTTCGGTGCGCCTTCGCGAATCAGCTTGGCGGTTCGCGAGCGGGCCGGGTCGCGGCTGCGCGCCGACAGGACGGCGGCGTAGAGTCTCTGTACCGAATCGGTCATCGGCACAGAATCGGGGCGCCATGTAAGGGTTTCGTGACGCTCCCGCCGCCTACGCCGAGCGCTCATCGCACGACACCTTCGAACAGGCGGGCCACCTCGCGATAGACATCGCGCTTGAACGGGATGATCAGGTCGACCGTTTCCGCGAGCGGAACCCAGCGCCAGGCGTCGAATTCCGGCTTGTGGCCGCCGCCCGGATTGAGGATGTCGATCTCGTTTTCGTCGCCGTCGAAGCGGAAGGCGAACCATTTCTGCGACTGGCCGCGATAGCGCCCGCGCCAGGCTTCCTTGCCGATGTCACGCGGCAGATCGTAGCTCAGCCAGTCCGGCGCCTCGGCGAGCAGGGATACCGACGAGACATTGGTCTCCTCGCGCAATTCGCGATAGGCGGCCTCGATCGGCCGCTCGCCGGCATCGATGCCGCCCTGTGGCATCTGCCATTCATGGCCGGGCGCGACATGCTCGCGCTGGCTGCGATTGGCTCTGCGCCCGATGAAGACGAGCCCGGCCGGGTTGAACAGAGCGAGCCCGACACAGGGGCGGTAGCCGGCGGGAGGTGTCATCATCGCAGCGAACCGGTGGTCGAGGGGTTGCGGAAGCCGCGGGCGGCGCTGACCGGCACGATCACCAGGTTCTTGCCCTCGAGCGTACGGGCCCAGCGGGTGATGCGCTCGATCGTGACCGGCAGGGCGCTGGCAGTGGCGACGACGGCACCCTTGTCGCGGGCGAGCGTCTCCAACCGCGCCAATTCCTTGTCGATGCTGTCGGGCCGCGGCACGGCATCGAGTGAAAGATCGGCCTTGAGCGCCGGGATCTGGGCCTTGGCCGCCGCCGAAGCGAGCAGGCTGCGTGGCGAAGAGCCGTCGTCGACGACCATCAAACCGCGCCCAGCGAGCTCACGCAGCAGCGGCGTCAGGGCCATGTCGTCCGCGGTCAGGCGGCCGCCGAGGAAGTTGACGATGCCGACATAGCCGGTGAAGCGACCGAGCACCCATTGCAGCCGGTCGAGATTATCGCTGCTCTTCGGCCCGGTGAGCAAAGTGTGCGGACCGGGATCGTTGTCGGGATAGTCGAACGGCTCCATCGGCACCTGCAGGAAGACCTCGTGGCCTTCATTGCGGGCGCGCTGCACGGTCTTCTCGAGCTCGGCGCCATAGGGGGCGAAGGCGAGCGAGACGGGCCCCGGCAGGCGCGCGATCGCTTCGCTGGTCGAGCTCTGGCTGATGCCGAGGCCGCCGACCAGGATGGCGATCCGGCCGGCTTGTCTGGTGTTCGGAGCAGGGCCGAGCGGGCGGGCATAGACCTGCGCCGGCGTCGCGCCATCCGGTCCTGTCTTCGGCAAGAGGCCGTGCCGGGTGCGCTCGATCAGGCGCTTGTCCGGCGCAGGCGCGAGCTTGACCGTGCCGTCATCGGGGACGGTGATGATGATCGCGCCGGGAGCGTCGGAGCCCGGCCGGACGACGGTGACACCGGATTCGGTCTCGAGCTGGCTGGCGCTGGCCGGGCCGCGCCGTTCCTCGCTCGCGGTCGGTTCGGGCGGAGCCTTGGCGATGTCGGGGGCGGCAGGGCGTTCGCGGATCATCGCGGTCGCGATCGGCTCGCCGCCATTGGGGTCGCGCTTCAGCGCGGCGTAGAGGATGAGTCCGGCAAAGAGGGCGGCCAATCCACCGCTCAGGCCACGCCAGAGCCAGCGCCCATAGGGCTTGCGCGCGCGCGCGCGCTTCGCCTGCCCGAGCGGCTGGTCGAGTTCGCTGAGCGGCAATCCGGCCAAGACGCGCCGTCCTCTCCGACGTCATAACGCATGCGAATCAGTTCGCAGCGCTAGAGTCGGATGATTCGGGCCGGAATCAATCGTCAATCGGCCGCAGGGAAAACAATCCCCTGCGGCCGTTGCACAAGTGCCGAATAGCTGGGCCGGAAAGAGCCTGTGGTTCAGTCGGACTTTTTGTCTGCGTCGGATTTGCCGGCCTCCGGGGCGGGCGCCGGCGTGGCGGGCAGGGCCACGTCCTTCTTGCCGCGCAGCAGGTTGAGCGCCGCGGCGAGCTGGGTGTCCTTGGCCGGATCGATCGGAACATAGGACGGCGAGCCGGCCTGCTCCTCCTTGCCGTCGCCATTGCGCAGATGGCCCTTGAGCGAGGCCTCGCCCTTGTTCTCGACCTTGTCCTTCAGCTCGGTCGGCACGTCCTGGATGATCTCGATGTCGGGCGTGATGCCCTTGGCCTGGATCGAGTTGCCGGACGGGGTGTAGTAGCGCGCCGTGGTCAGGCGCAGGCCGCCATTGTCGCCGAGGCGGATGACGGTCTGGACCGAGCCCTTGCCGAAAGAGCGCGAGCCCATGACGGTGGCGCGCTTGTGGTCTTGCAGGGCGCCGGCGACGATCTCCGCGGCGGAAGCCGAGGACCCGTTGATCAGCACGACGATCGGCTTGCCCTTGGTCAGGTCGCCGGACTTGGCGTTGAAGACCTGGGTCTCCTCGGCGTTGCGGCCGCGGGTCGAGACGATCTTGCCGCGCTCGAGGAAGGCGTCGGAGACCAGCACCGACTGGTCGAGGCGCCCGCCGCGGTTGTTGCGCAGGTCGATGATGTAGCCCTTGACCTTGTCGAAGCCGATCTCGGCATTGATCTTGTCGAGCGCCTTGCGCAGGCCCTCATAGGTCTGCTCGCTGAACGTGCCGATGCGGATATAGCCGACATCGCCCTCGATGCGCTCCTCCACCGCCGGGACGACGATGTTGGACCGGGTCAGGGTGAACTCCAGCGGCTCGGTCTTGCCGGTGCGCTCGATCGTCAGCTTGACCTGCGTGTTGATGATGCCGCGCATTTTCTCGACGGCCTGGTTCAGGCTGAGGCCCTTGACCTCGTCATTGTCGATCTTGCGGATGATGTCGCCGGCCAGGATGCCGGCCTTGGCGGCGGGCGTGTCGCGGATCGGCTTGGCGACCTTGAGAACCTCGTTCTCCATGGTCACCTCGATGCCGAGGCCGCCGAACTGGCCGCGCATGTCGATGTCCATGTCGCGGAAGCTCTTGGCATCCAGGTAGGACGAATGCGGGTCGAGCGAGGAGACCATGCCGTTGATGGCGGCCTCGATCAGCTTCTGCTCGTCCGGCTTCTCGACATAGTCGGTGCGGATCTTCTCGAAGATGTCGCCGAAGAGGTTGAGGCTGCGATAGACCTCGGCCGAGGCCGCGACCGCGCTGGTCGAGGAGAACAGCCTCGTCTGCGTGGCGACACCAGTGAGGCCCGCGCCGGCGATGGCGCCAGCCAGAACGAGAGAAACCTTGCGCATCATCCGCGAACCTTTTCGCCTTGCGATTTCGTCCACCACGGCGTCGGATCGATCGAGACGCCGTCTTTCCTGAACTCGACATAGAGGACCGGCTCGCCGGTCCCCGCTCCTACATTCGTTGCGGCCGCTTCCGCGGTCTCGCCCATCACAGCAACCGGCTCGCCGGCCAGCACAAATTGGTTCAACGACACGTCGATGCGCTGCATGCCCGCCAGAAGAATATAGTAACCATTGCCGGCATTGAGGATCAAGAGTTGGCCAAAGGAGCGGAACGGCCCCGCATACACCACCCAGCCATCGGAAGGTGACGAAACCACGGCATTATGCCGGGTCGATAGCGAAATTCCACGGGTTGGAGCGCCAACCTCGTCGGTCGCGCCAAATCCACGCAATTGTGAACCGGCGACCGGGAGGGGCAACATGCCGCGCAGCTCCTGGAAAGCTGCCTTGGGTGCAAGTCTGGCCGGATCGCGGAAGGCGAGCTGGGCCATGCGCTGGCGCTGCTCCTGCGTCTCCGCCTCGAGGGCGCGGCGGGCGGCCTCGGCGGCGCGATTGGCTGTGGAGATGTCCTTCTCGATGCGTTCGACGAGGTCGCGCAGGGTTTTCGCCTGAGCCGCGAGCTCGCCGCCGGCGGCGCGCTGCGCCTCGATGTCCTGGGCTGCGCTCGCCTCGCGGGTCCGCCTGGCTTCGATGAGCGAGGCCAAGCGCTGGCGCTCGCCCGCCAGCCCCTCCATCTCGCCGGCGATGGCCTTGCGCTCGTCGGCGATGCGCTCGCGCAGGCGCACCAGCTCGGCGAGATCGGTGCCAAGGATGGTGATCTCCTGGCGCAGATCGGGGACGACCGCGCCGAGCAGCATCGAGGCACGCACCGCTTCGAGAATGTCCTCCGGCCGGACCAGCACCGCAGGCGGCGGCCGGCGGCCGATACGCTGGAGCGCCGCCAGCACCTCGCCGATCAGGCCGCGCCGGCTCTCCAGCGAACGCCGGATCGCGGTCTCGCTGGTCTGCAGCAGGGACAGGCGCTGCTCGAGCCCGGCGATGCGGCCCTCGGCTCCTTGCGTGCGGGCAGTGGTATCGAGCAGGGCCTGGTTGAGCTTGGTCCGGTCGGCGCGGATACCGGCGATCTCGGCTTCGAGCTTGGCGCGGGCATCGGCATTGCCGGCGAGCCGCTCCTCGATCGCCTTGAGCTCGGCCTCGCGGGCACGCTTCTCCTCGCGCTTCTGCTCGGTCTCGCCGGCTGCCTGCTCGGATTCAGGGGCGGGAGCGGTTTGAGCCACGGCAAGGCCAGCCGACAGACATGCGCAAAACAGCGCTGGCCAGAGCCGGAGCGCGTGTGCGATTCGAATCGGCCGGGAGCGGCGGGTCATGCGCGATGATAGGGGTGTCCGGCCATGATCGTCATCGCTCGATAGAGCTGTTCGAGCACGAGCGCACGCACGATCTGATGCGGCATGGTCAGGGCACCGAACGAAAGGACCAGTGCGGCGCGCTCGCGCAGTTCGGCGTCGAGCCCGTCGGCGCCACCGATCAGCAAGGTCGCGGCTGGCGTGCCGGCATCGCGCGCGGCGGCGAGACGATTCGCGAAAGCGTCGCTGTCGATGCTCCTGCCGCGCTCGTCGAGGGCGATGACCAGGCCGGAGGGCGGCAGGCGCTCGCCGATCAGCTTCGCCTCCTCGCGGCGGCGCTCCTCGGTGCGGCGGCCGCGGCCCTCGGCGAGCTCGATGACGTCGGGTCCACTCAGGCCGAGCCCTCGGGCCAGGCCTTGTGCGCGTTCCTGGTAGCGAGCGCAGAGATCACGCTCCGGCCCGTCCTTGAGGCGGCCGACCGCGATGACCGACAGGCGCATGAGAGAGCGGACTTAGCCGTCGAGGCGCTCGCGCGGCCGGTCGGCGCCCCACATCTTTTCGAGATTGTAGAACTGGCGCACTTCCGGGCGGAAGATGTGGATGATCAGGTCGCCAGTGTCGATCAGCACCCAGTCGCAGGCGGGGAAGCCCTCGACCTTCGGGGTCTCATGGCCGGCCTTCTTGAAGGCTTCGACGAGGCTCTCGGAGATCGAGGCGACGTGGCGGTTGACGCGGCCAGAAGCGATGATCATGGCGTCGGCCAGCGAGGTCTTGCCGACGAGGTCGATCACGGTGGCGTCCTCGGCCTTCATGTCCTCCAGGACCTGCAGGGCGAGCGCGATGCTGCTCGCGGCGGGGTTCTCGGTCATGGCAGGCGGGGGAAGCGGCTCGGTGCCGGCTTCGCCAATGGATTGACGGTTCAGTGCCGTATCCTCACGTGACGACGCGCTCAGGGCGCGACGTTCCCAATTTAAGCGCCGGAGGGGTCGAGTTCAATTGCTTTCGGCGAGTTCACGCAGATAGGTCGAGGACAAATCGGAGCGCCGGCCGTGCAGGAAGATCCAGGCGGGCGGGGTGCGCACCGGCAAAGCCGCGCCCTGATTCTCCGACAAACGCCAGCGCGCCATCCAGTTCGCGGCGGGCGAGGCGATCGAGCGATGGGTCGAGCCGGGGCGGTCGATCACCGCGATCGGCATCATCCGGGCAATGGTGCGCCATTCGTTCCAGCGGTGGAAATTCGCCAGATTGTCCGAGCCCATGATCCAGACGAAGCGCACGCCGGGGCAGCGGCGCTTCAGCTGGCGCAGCGTGTCGGCGGTGTAGCGGGTGCGCAGCGTCGCCTCGATGCCGGTGACGTTGATGTGGCCGTGATCGGCGAGCGCGCGGGCCTGGGCGATGCGCTGCGCCAGGGGCGGCAAAGCGTGGTTGTCCTTCAGCGGGTTGCCGGGCGTGACCAGCCACCAGACGCGGTCGAGCTGGAGCCGGCGCAGCGCCGTCAGACTCGCCATGCGATGGCCGTCATGGGCCGGGTTGAAAGTGCCGCCAAACAGCCCGATGCGCAGACCGGGGGCGTGCGGCGGCAGGCGCAGCTCTTCGGCGCTCACGGGCGAACCTGGCCCCGGCCGCGGACCCGGTATTTGAAGGAGCAGAGCTGGTCGACGCCGACGGGGCCGCGCGCATGCATGCGGCCGGTGGCGATGCCGATCTCGGCGCCGAAGCCGAACTCGCCGCCATCGGCGAACTGGGTCGAGGCGTTGTGCAGCACGATCGCCGAATCGACCTCGGCGAGGAAGCGGTTGGCCGCGGCTTCGTCCGCCGTCACGATCGCGTCGGTATGGTGCGAGCCATAGGTCTCGATATGGGTGATGGCGGCGTCGAGACCGGGTACGAGCTTCACCGCGATGATGCGGTCGAGATATTCCGTGCGCCAATCCTCATCGTTCGCGGGCGTGACGCGCGGGTCGACGGCCAGCGTCGCCGCGTCGCCGCGCACGGCGCAGCCTTCGTCGAGCAGGGCGGTGACAAGCGGTGCCAGATGCGTTCCGGCGCAGGCCTCGTCGACGAGCAGCGTCTCGGCGGCGCCGCAGACGCCGGTGCGGCGCAATTTGGCGTTGAGCAGGATCGCGCGGGCCATGGCGAGATCGGCCCCGCCATGGACATAGACATGGTTGTTGCCGTCGAGATGGGCGAAGACCGGCACGCGCGCCTCCTGCTGCACGCGCGCCACCAGGCCCTTGCCGCCGCGCGGCACGACGACGTCGACGTTCCCGTCCAGCCCCTTGAGGATCTCGCCGACGGCGGCGCGGTCGCGGCTCGGCACGAGCTGGATCGCCTCGCGCGGCAGGCCGGCGGCGGCGAGGCCGTCTTGCATGGCGGCAGCGATCTCGCTGGAGCTGCGGAAACTGTCGGAACCGGCGCGCAGGATCGCGACATTGCCGCTCTTCAGGCAGAGCGCGCCGGCATCGGCGGTGACGTTGGGGCGGCTCTCGAAGATCACCGCGATGACGCCGAGCGGGGTGGCGACGCGTTCGAAGACGAGGCCATTGGCTTGAGTCCAGCTCGCCAGCACCTTGCCGACCGGATCGGGCAGGGCGGCGATGTCGGCAACGGCCTGGGCGATCGCTTCGAGGCGCGCCTCATCCAAAGCGAGGCGGTCGATGAAGGAGGCGGCGAGGCCGGCGGCGCGCGCATCGGCGAGGTCTTGCCGGTTGGCGGCGAGGATCGCCGGAGCGCGCTGGCGCAGGGCCACGGCCATCGCGGCGAGTGCATCGTTGCGCTGCTGTGCCGGCGCGGTGCCGACCTGGCGCGCCGCGGCGCGAGCGCCCCGGCCGAGCCCGCGCATCAGCGCGACGACGTCGCCGTTCTCATTGTCGGGCGCGGCGACGCACCTGGCGTTCTCTTGGGTCATCACTGCCCTGAACTTTGCTTACGCATCGGGATCGTAGCCGAGGCGCAGCGCCATGTCGTCCCGGTGAATCATCTCGGCGCGGCCGGGATAGCCGAGCACTGCTTCGATCTCGCGCGAGGCCTTGCCGAGCACGCGCACGGCTTCGTCGGCATCGTAGGCGACGAGGCCGCGGCCGAGTTCGCTGCCGTCGCCGGAGCGGATCATCACGGCGTCGCCGCGGCTGAAGGCGCCCTCGATCCGGGTGACGCCGACCGGCAGCAGGCTTGCGCCGCCGCGCAGCGCCCGGGCAGCGCCGTCGTCGACATGCAGCGTGCCGCGCGGCTCGAGCGAGCCGGCGATCCAGGTCTTGCGGGCAGTCGCCGGCGTCGAGGCGCTGAGGAACCAGGAGCAACGGGCGCCTTGCGTGACGGCGCGCAGCGGGTTCTTGGCCCGGCCGTCGGCGATCAGCATATGGGCGCCGCCGGCCGTCGCGATCTTGCCAGCTTCGATCTTGGTGCGCATGCCGCCGCGCGAGAGTTCGGAGGCGGCGCCGCCGGCCATGGCCTCGATCGCGGGCGAGATCGCCGGGATGACCGGGATGTGCCTGGCGTCGGGGCTCGACAGAGGCGGGGCGGTGTAGAGCCCGTCGATGTCGGAGAAGAGCACCAGGAGATCGGCGCCGGCCATGGTGGCGACGCGGGCGGCGAGCCGGTCGTTGTCGCCATAGCGGATCTCGGAGGTGGCGACGGTGTCGTTCTCGTTGATGACGGGGACAGCGCGCAGGTCGAGCAGGCGCCCGAGCGTCGCGCGGGCATTGAGATAGCGCCGGCGCTCCTCGGTGTCGGCGAGGGTCAGCAGGATCTGGCCGGCATTGAGGCCGTGATGGCCGAGCGCTTCCGACCAGTTGCGGGCAAGGGCGATCTGACCGACCGCGGCGGAGGCCTGGCTTTCCTCGAGCCTGAGCGGGCCGGCCGGCAATTTCAGGACGGTGCGGCCGAGCGCGATCGCCCCCGATGAGACAACCAGCACATCGGCGCCGCGGCCGTGCAATTCGGCGAGGTCCTCGGCGAGCGCGGCGAGCCAGGCATGGCGCAGGCGCCCCTGCGCCCGGTCGACGAGCAGGGACGAGCCGACCTTGACGACGATGCGACGGAACTGGTCGAGGGCAGGCAGGTTCACGGGCGGGACCGGGCTTCAAGGGGCGGGATCGCGCCCGCCGCCGTTCCTTGGCTAAATTGCCGGCATTGTAAAGCAGTGTCGGCGCAATGCTGTTGTGCCGGGCGCGGTGCCTTCTAGAGCGGCGCAGTGAGTACTCGGGCCGTCCAGTAGACCTGATAGGCGATGTGCAGCAGCGCCATCGCCAATTGCAGGCGCTTGTTGGCGAAGATCGAGGCGAACAGGCAGAGCCCGAGGCCGAGCGGAACCTGGATGAGATAGTCGGCGCTGTAATGACTCCAGCGTGCCGGCCCCTTGAGGGCGGTGTCGACGACGTCGAGGACGAAGATCAGCGCGAAGAGCCCGAAGAACCAGCGCCGCCGGTTGAGGAAGTAGTCTTCATAGTCGGCGTACTCGTCGAGGTCCTCCGGGAACAGCAGGGCGCAGAGCAGGAAGAGCACCAGCGCGTAGACGATCAGGAAGATGAACGTGGCGAAGGTCAGGCTCGGCAGCCGGGACAGGGCGAATTCCCACCACCAGAACAAAGCGAGCTCGGCGAGCAGCGAGAACACCCAGAGCAGATGGATCGCCGAGAGGCGATGGCGCTTGGGGTGCTGGATCAGCCGGGCGATGCCGGTGAGCAGCCGCGTGATCGCGAGACCGACCACCATGCCGATGACGATGCGGATATGGGGGAAGATCTCGTTGGCGGCTTGCGGGTCCATGGTGTCCAGGGCGATCGAAAAACTGGCTCAAGGTGCATGGCGGGCTGCTTCATGCCAAGAGGTTGGCGCATTGCGGGGGCTGCCATGCACCGGGCGGGATACGATTAGGGGTGGCGCTCCCCGTCGATTTCTGTTACCGCGGCGCACAAATCCCAAAGGGTCGGGCCTTGCCTGACCCTTTTTCCATCCATCCTGCCAGCTGGAGACACGGATGCAGGTTCTCGTGCGCGACAACAATGTCGATCAGGCCATTCGCGTTCTGAAGAAGAAATTGCAGCGCGAAGGCGTGTTTCGCGAGATGAAGCGTCGCGCTTCCTATGAGAAGCCGTCCGAGCAGCGCGCTCGCGAGAAGGCCGAGGCTGTCCGCCGCGCCCGCAAGCTCGCCCGCAAGCAGGCTCAGCGCGAAGGTCTGATCGCCGCGCCGAAGCCGAAGGTGATGAAGCCCCGCGCTGCCAGCGCAGCCGCCCCGCGCTGATTTCACTACAAAACTCCCGCGGGCTGCCTTATTTGCAGCGCGCGGGTGGCATCCTCGCCCGAGCAACTCCTGAAGGCCAACCTTGAAGAACCCGAACGACCGCCATTTCACCGATCGCCAGGCCAACTCCGCCAATGCGAAGAAGGCCCTGCTCGAGCGCTTCAAGAAGCGCCCCGGGCCGGACGATCCGGTGATGGTGCAGCGTCGGGCCGAGCGCGAGGCGATTGCCGCTGCGCGGGCCGAGCGCGATGCCAAGAAGGAAGCGGAGCGCCTGGAGGCCGAGCGTATCGCCGCCATCGAGCGCGCCGCGCGCGAGGAGGCCGAGCGCCAGGCCGAGGCGGAGCGCGAGGCGCTGCGCAAGGCCGAGCAGGCCAAGCGCGATGCCGAGCGTCCGCGCCGCGTTCTGCTCGAGGCCGTCCAGTACATGGAGATGCGGGTCGCCGGTAAGCGCCGCTGAGCGCCTGCGAAGCACCCATCCTATTCAGGAAAAGCGCCGCGGATTTCCGCGGCGCTTTTCGTTTGTGCGGATGATTGCGAGCGAATCCGCGCGGACATCGGCTCAACGATCCTCGCGGCTGTCCTGCCCGCAGCGGAAGCTTGCTGCCTTTTCCTCGGCGAGGCGCCGGGCGGTAGCGTTGGCGTCTGGCCGGCGGGCATCGACGCTGCCGATGATGCAGGAGGCGCTGTCGCGCGCGAGCCGGTAGACGACGAGCCGGCTGCCGTCGAGCTTGCCGACGCTCCGGCCGGTGGCGTAGCGCAGGATCGCAGCTTGCGGCCGACCGCCCTTCGGCCCGAGCCATTCGATCGTCTTGCCGGCCTCGAAGAAGGCGGCGTTATCGGAGATCGCCTCCTGCAGCGCCCCGGCGCCAAATTCGACTACGGATGAATCATCGTCGGCGGTCCAGATCACGGCGATACCGGCCTTGCCGCGGCAGCGATGCACCGCGACCGGGTCGCCATCGCCCTTGTCCTTGCGGCATTTGGTGTAGGCGTGGGTCGTATAACTGCTTGCCCACTGCTCCGCCCGCAGCGGCAGCGCCAGCACAGTCGCTAAGCCGATGGCGAGAGCAAGCCGTCCGATCGTCATGGCGCAGATTCTCCGCTCCGAGAGCGCCGATCCGACGACATCCGGCTGCGGTCTGCAAGCCGCCGCCCGCGGACGCCGGCGGGAACCTCACGGCTTTTCGGGAATTTTTTAGGGGAGCAGCGCGATTCCGGTCCTGCGACCGACAAGTCTCGTGCATGGCGAACAGTTCGCCACCCGGCTACCAGATCGGAGAACGAACATGACCCGTACCAAGAAGAGCTTCGCCGCCGCCCTTGCCGCCCTTGCCCTGGGCGCTTCCGTCTTCGCTGCCGATGCCGAGGCACGCCCGCGTTATTATCGTGGCGCCGCGATCGGCGCCGGCGTCGTCGGCGCACTGGCCCTTGGCGCCCTCGCCGCCGGCGCGGCCAGCGGCCCGGCCTATGGCTACTATGATGACGGCTATGCCCCGGCCTACGCCCCGGTTCGCCGCTGCCACTTCGTCGACCGCGTCAACTACTATGGCGAGGTCATCGGCACCCGCAGGGTCTGCCGCACCTACGACTGATTACCGAGTTTCTCCAAGGGCCATCCTCCCCGGCCCGACATCCTGGCCCGCCGGTTCGTCCGGCGGGCTTTTTTTGTCGCGCGCCTGCTGGTGGTTCTTGCCCGCCGATAGCAGCTCGCCTTCAATATCCGGGCATATCGAAGGCGGTGACGATGACGCCCCAATTCATTGCCGCGACGATCCAGTTTCTGATTCCGGTTTTTGGCCTCAGCGCCTGGTTCGCGTTGCGGCGGGCGAACGGCATCCATAGCCGTATGATCGCCGTCCTGCTCGCAGTCTGGTTCGCGGTCGCGGTGGCCTTCGCCTTTGTCCCCGGCCTGGTCCTCTGGCGCCAGGGCAATGCGGCGGTGCAGCCCGCCATCATCCTGTCGACGATCGTGATTGCGGCCGCGTTGCACGCGGTGCCGGCTGTGCGGGACTTCTTCAGGGGCGCGAGTCTGGCTCCGCTGCTCGCGCTTTTCCTCTGGCGTGCCGTTTTCGGCTTCTTGCTGGCGATGCTGTGGCTCGCCGGTGGGCTGCCTGCCGCGTTCGCGCAGCCCGCCGCGATCGGCGACATCGCAGTCGGCTTATGGGCCGCGCTTCTGGTATGGCGCGTGCGCCGCGGCGATCAGCCGTCGCGGCTCCAGCTATGGCTGTGGAATCTCGCGGGTCTTTTCGACCTGTTCAACGTGATGCGGCTCGCGGTCGCCGTGGTTGTGCCATGGCTGGCCGCGAATCCGGCCCTGCCGGAATTTCCGCTGCTGCCATTGTTCGGTGTGCCGCTCTTCATCGCGCTGCACCTGCACATATGGCGCGCATGGCAGCGCTGACAGGGCTGCCCGCCGGCTCGTCCGGCGGGCTTTGCCTGCGAAATGCCGATCAGCCGCCGGTCGACATGGTCAGCGGCGGCTTCACCTCGGCAGGGACCGGCGAGGTATAGCCGCCATCGGCGGCGACGCGCTTCTGGAAATCGGCCTTGGCGGCGGCCATCAGTGCCGGGTCGGTCAGGACCGCCGCGCCGGTTGCGGCCATCGCCTTGGCGACCTGGACCATCGCCTTGTGCGCGGCCGGCATCTTGCCCTGCGCCACCACCTGCCAGGTGTGGAAGGGCGTGCCGATCGCGACGGTCGGCGCATGCGCCTGCACGGTCGGGACGACCCAGCTGACGTCGCCGACATCGGTCGACCCGATCGCCGGGTTGCGCGGGGAATCGAGTGGCACGGTGAAGTCGGCGAGCTCGGCATCGGTCTTCGACACGCCGATCGCGCGCCAGACCGCATCGATGTCCTTCTGCGACAGGGTCGAGCGGATCTGCCTGGCGAATTCCTTGTCGGCGTCGTCGAAATGCGGCGGGCCGAGATCTTCCATGATGCCCTGCAGCGCCTGCTCCAGCGGGCCGTTGCCGACGACGTTGGAGACGGCGGAGACGATCTTCATCTCCATCGTCGTCTCGGTCATCAGGGCTGCGCCCTCGGCGATCTTCTTGACGCGGCCGACGAGCTCCAGCATCCCGGGCAGGTCACGGGCGCGGATCGAATAGCGCACGCGGGCATGGGCCTGGACGACATTGGGGGCGATGCCGCCGGTGTCGAGCAGAGCGTAGTGCACGCGCGCATCGCTCGGCATGTGCTCGCGCATATAGTTGACGCCGACGCTCATCAATTCGACGGCGTCGAGCGCGCTGCGACCGAGCTCGGGCGAGGCGGCGGCGTGCGAGGCGCGGCCGGTGAAGACGAAATCGGCGCGGGTGTTGGCGAGCGAGAGCGGCGGGGTGACCTCCCAGAAGCTGCTGGGGTGCCAGGAGATGGCGATGTCGGCATCCTTGAAGGCGCCGGCGCGGACCATGAAGGCCTTGGCGGCGCCGCCCTCTTCGGCCGGGCAGCCATAATAGCGCACGCGGCCGGGTAGCTTGTTCTCGGCGAGCCAGTTCTTCATCGCCGTCGCAGCCAGCAGGGCGGCCGAGCCGAGCAGGTTGTGGCCGCAGCCATGGCCATGGCCGCCGGTCTCGATCTCGCTGTGCCTGGCGACGCCCGATTCCTGGCTGAGACCGGGCAGGGCGTCGTACTCGCCGAGGAAGGCGATGACCGGGCCGCCTTCGCCGGCCTCGCCGATCACGGCCGTCGGGATGTCGGCGACGTTTTCGGTGATCCGGAAGCCCTGATGCTCGAGCTCCGCGACATGCTCGGCGACCGAACGCTTCTCGGTGTAGCAGACCTCGGGAATGGCCCAGACCCGGTCGCTGAGTTCGATGAAGCGCTCTTTGCTGGCGTCGACGTGACGCCAGAGGTCGTTGCGATTGTCCATGTCTCATCTCGCTGGAGAGGGAAGCCTCGCCTCCTTTTCGCAAGCGCGGTGGCATGCGTCCAGCAACCGCAGGGCATGGCGGCCCTGCCTCGCGGCTCTCTTATGCGCTTGCTTTTCGACGCGGCATCAGCCTGATGCGCGCCATGGCCCGCCAAAAGCTGTTGTTCGTCGCCACCGAGGACTGGTTCTTCGCCTCGCATTTCCTGCCGATGGCGCGCGCCGCGGCGGAGATGGGGCTCGACGTCGCCGTGATCGCGCGGGAGCGCAACCATCGCAAGACGATCGAGGCGACCGGGGCGCGGCTGATCCCGCTCGAGGCGGAGCGGCGCTCGCTCTCGCCGATGGCACTCATCAAGCAGGTCATCGCGCTGAAACGCCTGATCGAGCGGGAAAAGCCCGACATCCTGCATTGCATCGCGCTGAAGCCGATCGCGCTCGCTGGTCTTGCCGGGCGCCTCGCCGGGGTCGAGCGGCGGGTCTATGCGCTGACTGGCCTCGGCTTTCTCGGCGCGCGCGAGGGCGCAGCCGCCGATGTGGCGCGGCTGGCGGCGAAATTCTGGCTGCGCGAGGCGGTCGACGGGCCGCAGGTGCGTTTCCTGTTCGAGAATCCCGATGATCCGCTGACGCTCGGGCTCGATCCGGCCGATGCAGGCAAGGTCGCGATCGTCGGCGGCGCCGGGGTCGATCCGCTGATCCTGATGCCCGAGCCGATGCCGCCACAGCCGCCGCTCAAGGTCGCGCTCGTCGCCCGCATGCTCTGGTCGAAGGGCGTCGACCTCGCGGTCGAGGCGGTGAGCCTGGCGCGCAAGCAGGGCGCGCGTGTCGAGCTGACGCTGCACGGCGCGCCCGACCCGTCCAACCCCAAGGCCGTGCCTGAGGCGACCTTGCGCGAATGGTCGGCGCGGCCGGGGATCACCTGGGCCGGGCCGACGCGCGACATTGAGGGCGTTTGGCGGGGGCACCATGTCTGCTGCCTGCCCTCGCGCGGCGGTGAGGGCCTGCCGCGGACCTTGCTGGAGGGCGCCGCCTGCGGACGGGCGCTTTTGACCACCGATGTTCCGGGCTGCCGCTCCTTCGTCCGCACCGGCCAGGACGGTTTCGTCGTGCCGGCCAATGACATCGCCGCATTGGCGCAGGCGCTGGTGACGCTGGCGGCCTCGCCCGGACAGGTCGAGCGCATGGGGGTGAGCGCGCGCGAGCGCCTGCTCGCCGGCTATACCGAGCGCGACGTGATGGACGGGGTGAAGGGGCTCTACCGCTCGCTGCTCGGGCAGCGCCAGGCGGATCTGGTCGCGTGAGCGCGGTCGACGCGACCCTGGACCGGCTCGCCTTCATTCGCGCCCATACGCGGCTGCTGCCGGTGCCGTATGCGCCGGAGATCTCGCTTCACGTCGCCGAGGAGGCGACCGAGCTCTGGCAGAAGACCGAGGAGGAGCTGGCGACAATCGGCCTGCCGCCGCCGTTCTGGGCCTTCGCCTGGGCCGGCGGGCAGGCGCTGGCGCGCTATATCCTCGATCATCCGGAGGTCGTGCGCGGTCGGCGCGTGCTCGATTTCGCCAGCGGCTCCGGCCTCGTCGCCATCGCTGCGGCGAAGGCGGGCGCGGTACAGGTGATCGCGGCCGATATCGATGCCTTCGCCGGAGCTGCGATCGGCCTCAATGCCGGAGCGAACGGGGTTTCGATCGAGGCGCGCCTCGACGATCTCCTCGGCCTCGACCAGGGCTGGGACGTCATCCTCGCCGGCGACATCTGCTATGAGCGCGAGCTGGCGGGGCGGGTGATCGACTGGCTCTCAAGCCTGTCGCAGCGCGGCGCGACCGTGCTGATCGGCGATCCAGGCCGCAGCTACCTGCCCAAGGACAGACTCAGCGAGGTCGCGACCTACCAGGTGCCGGTGACCCGGGCACTGGAGGACGCCGAGATCAAGCAGAGCTCGGTGTGGGTGCTGGTGGGTGAGAGGCGGTAGACGGCGGGGGCTCTCGCTCAGGCAGCCCGGCTCGGCGCCCTCTCCGGGGGCATGCCGTCTTTGATGACGCCCCGGATTTGATCCCGCAATTCGGGCGTGTCCTGATGCCCGTGGACTGCGACGGCATGCTGGACGGCCGCTTCCAGCAGCTCGCCCTCGGTATCGGCGGCGATCGCGATCGAGCAGTTCATCTCGCTCGGGAATTCACGGCAGTCGATGAATTTGCGTCCCATGGCGTCCTCCCCGATTTGAAGATCAGGTGCCCCTCAGATCGAAGGGCCGGCTGGCCCACAATACGCCTAGGGCAACTGCCGTAGAAGCGATATGAGGCTCAAGGACAACGGCAAATGCGACTATTCGGTCTATCTATCGGCCGTTTGGCTCGCATATTGCGTATGTTTGAAATGGATCGAAAACGGAGGTTCGCTCTTACACACCTCAGTCGCGCGTTGGAACGGTGTCGTATTGCGGCAGGCCGTCTGCGATCTCGTAGTAGTCCCCCTTGTCGGCGACGTAGATATGCAAATTTGCGGCGGTCTCCGTCGGTCCGTCGAAAGCGCCCATTGCTACGGCGATCCAACTTCGATCCGACCGGTCCCAGAGTAGAGACGATCCACATGTCGAGCAGAAACCGCGTCGAACGTTTTCCGACGATTGAAACCACGTCAGCTTCTCCTCGCCGACAATCGTCAAGGCAGTCCTAGGCACATCAGTGGACGCGAAGTGATGGCCCGAGTGCTTGCGGCAAATACGGCAATGGCAAAAGTTAGGATCCGGCAGACTGCCAGCCACTGTTAAGGTGATCGCACCACAAAGGCATGAGCCGCTGTGCATCCCTGTTTCACTCCCGCAGGCGCCTGGCCGGGAAGCATGACATCGGGGCTGCGACGTTCGCAAGAGTGTCCGTAATGGGTCGAAAGGGACCCCTCCGCTTGCGGCCAACTACGAAATCGCCTCCTTCAGATCCAAGGTCCCCTGCGTCCCGATCGCCTCGTAATTCCGCTTCAGCCAGCGCTTGGCCGCGGTGCGGCCGAGATCGCGCAGGCTGAGCAGGAAATTCCATTCGGAATTGAGGCGCGAGGAGGAGGTGAGCTGCGCCAGCGGCAGGCCGCCATCGATCCGGTGCATCAGCACGCGCTTGTAGTCGCCGGTCGAGAGCTTGCCGTCGTCGAGCAGGCGGTTGACGAAGTCGATGGCGCGCAGTTCGCGCAGCAGCGAGGCGTTGAAGGTGATCTCGTTGAGCCGGTCCTGGATGGCGCGGGCATTGGTCGGCAGCTCGCGCCTTTCCAGCGGGTTGATCTGCACCAGCAGAATGTCGTCGCCGCTGGCTTCATAGAACAGCGGGAAGAGCGGCGGGTTGCCCATATAGCCGCCGTCCCAATAGGCCTCGCCGCCGATCTCGACCGCCTGGAACAGCATCGGCAGGCAGGCGGAGGCCATCAGATGGTCGGCGGTCAGCTCCTGGCGCGTGAAGATCCTGATCTTGCCGGTGCGGACGTTGGTCGCCGAGATGAAGAGATTCACATCGACACAGCCATTGACCTTGCCGAAGTCGATCAGGTCGGCGATCACGCCGCGCAGCGGGTTGATGTTGAGCGGGTTGACATCATAGGGGCTCGCCACCTTCGACAGCAGCTCGAACCAGATCAGGCCCGGCGGGCGCCCGTCCGTCCAGGCGCCGAGCATGGTGTCGAGCAGCGAGCGCTCCGAGCCGCCATACTTCCCGTCGACGCTGATCCGGCGCCAGAAATTCTCCAGCGCGGTGCGGGCGCCGTCGATGCCGCCGTCGAGCCAGCCCTCTGTGAGCACCACCGCGTTCATCGCGCCGGCGCTGGCGCCGGTGATCGCTTCGATGGCGATGCGGCCGTCGGCGAGGATCGCGTCGAGCACGCCCCAGGTGAAGGCGCCGTGCGCGCCCCCGCCCTGGAGCGCGAGGTTGACCGATTTCTCGGCCTTCGGCCCCGCCAGGCCCTTGACCTGCGGGACCTTGCGCTGCTTGCGGCCGGTCACGCGGCGGTCCAGCCGCCATCCATCGGCAGGGTCGTGCCGGTGATCGACTTGGCGGCGTCGGTGCAGAGGAAGACGGCGAGCGCCGCGACCTGCTCGACGGTGACGAACTCCTTGGTCGGCTGCGCCAGCAGCAGCACGTCGTTGATGACCTGCTCCTTGGTCATGTTGCGGGCCTTCATCGTGTCGGGGATCTGCTTTTCGACCAGCGGCGTCCAGACATAGCCCGGCGCGATCGCGTTGACGGTGATGCCCTTGGTCGCGACTTCGAGCGCCACCGTCTTGGTGAAGCCGGCGATGCCGTGCTTGGCGGCGACATAGGCCGATTTGAACGGCGAGGCGACGAAGGCGTGGGCGGATGCCGTGTTGATGATGCGGCCCCAGCCCTTCGCCTTCATCTTTGGCAGCGCGGCGCGCGTGGCGTGGAAGGCCGAGGACAGGTTGATCGCGATGATCTGATCCCATTTCTCGATCGGGAACTCGTCGACCGGGGCGACATGCTGGATGCCGGCATTGTTGACGAGGATGTCGATTGCCCCGAACTCCTTCTCGGCCTCGGCGACCATGGCGGCGATCTCGTCCGGCTTCATCATGTTGGCGGCGGAGTAGCGCGCCTTCACGCCGAAGTCCTTCTCGATGCCGGCGCGCTCCTTCTCGATCGCATCAGCCTCGCCGAAGCCGTTGATCACGACATTGGCACCCTCGGCCGCGAGTGCGCGGGCGTAGGCGAGGCCGATGCCCGAGGTGGAGCCGGTGACGAGGGCGGTGCGATCTTTGAGGAACATGGGGCGGCTCCTGACATTTGGCCTGAGAACGCTTAACTTACCGGCGGAGGCTGGCATGGCGCCAGCGAGGGAGCGTCGGTCACCAGGACGGTGCCCGATGTGCTATTGCAACGCAACATGACGAAAATGCAGCCTGCGAGCGACGCTCACCATCACGATCACGAGCATGGTCTCTGTCAGCACGCGCACGACCATTCGCGCCATGCCGCGGCCGGTCTGGCGCGGGCCGAGAAGGTCTGCCGCGAGCGCGGGCTGCGGCTGACGCCGATCCGGCGCAAGGCGCTGGAGGCACTCTATGCCGACCATAAGCCCGTCGGCGCCTATGACCTCGCCGACCGGATCTCGCCGCCTGGCGGGCGCCGGCTCGCGCCGATCTCGATCTACCGGGCGCTCGACTTCCTGGTCGAGCAAGGCTTCGTGCATCGCTTGAGCTCGCGCAACGCCTTCATCGCCTGCCCGCATGGCCATGGCGCCAATGAGGCGGTCGCCTTCCTGATCTGCGAAATCTGCGGCGGCGTCGACGAGGATGCCTCGCCGGCGATGCGCCAGGCGATCAGGGGCATGGCCGAGGGACGGCGCTTCCAGACCTCCTATCAGGTGGTCGAGATCGTCGGTCGTTGCGAGCATTGTCGCGACGCTGCTGCAGCTTGACGATCACCGAGCAAGGGCGCAGTGCAGCCGCGACGAGCCGCTGCCGGCGAAGGATCCGGACCATTCCATGAGCGACCAGCCGCTGAACTGCCTGCCCGAAGGGCCTGACGCTGCGCCGGCGCCACGCAAGCGCACCGTGCCGGTGATGGTCGGCCATGTGCAGGTCGGTGGTGGCGCGCCGATCGTGGTGCAGTCGATGACCAATACCGACACCGCCGACATTCCGGCGACAGTCGGGCAGGTCGCGGCTTTGGCGCGGGCTGGTTCGGAACTGGTGCGGATCACCGTCGATCGCGACGAGGCCGCGGCGGCGGTGCCGCATATCCGCGAGCGGCTCGACATCCTCGGCATCGACGTGCCGCTGGTCGGCGATTTCCACTATATCGGCCACAAGCTGCTGACCGACCACCCGGCCTGCGCCGAAGCCTTGGCGAAATACCGGATCAATCCCGGCAATGTCGGCTTCAAGGACAAGAAAGACCGGCAATTCAGCCAGATCGTCGAGCTTGCGATCAAGCACGGCAAGAGCGTGCGGATCGGCGCCAACTGGGGCTCGCTCGACCAGGAATTGCTGACCTCGCTGATGGACATCAACGCCGCCGCCGCCAAGCCGCTCGACGCGCGCGCGGTGATGCGCGAGGCGATGGTGCAGTCCGCCTTGCTTTCGGCCGAGCGCGCCGAGGAGATCGGCCTCGGCAAGGACAAGATCATCCTCTCGGCCAAGGTCTCGGGCGTGCAGGACCTGATCGCGGTCTACCGCATGCTGGCGGAGCGCGGCGACTATGCCATCCATCTCGGCCTGACCGAGGCCGGCATGGGCTCGAAGGGCCTCGTCGCCTCCTCGGCGGCGCTCGGCGTGCTGCTGCAGGACGGGATCGGCGACACCATCCGCTTCTCGCTGACGCCGGAGCCGGGCGGCGATCGGACGCTCGAGGTCAAGGCCTCGCAGGAACTGCTGCAGACCATGGGCTTCCGGGCCTTCGTGCCGCTGGTCGCGGCCTGCCCGGGCTGCGGGCGGACGACCTCGACGGTGTTCCAGGAGCTGGCGATGGATATCCAGAGCTGGATCTCCACCTCCATGCCGGAGTGGAAGACGCGTTATCCCGGCATCGAGGCGCTCAACGTCGCGGTGATGGGCTGCATCGTCAACGGTCCGGGCGAGTCCAAGCACGCCGATATCGGCATCTCGCTGCCAGGTACGGGTGAGGCGCCGACCGCGCCGGTCTTCGTCGACGGCAAGAAGGTCGCGACCTTGCGCGGCCCTGCCATCGCCGCCGAGTTCAAGACGATGGTCGAGGATTATGTCGAGCGGCGCTACGGCGCCCGCGCTGCCGCGGCCGAATAGGCGCTGGCGATTATTCAATCGTTTGAAGCGAATTCCAGCGCAAGCCGCACGAAAGTGGCTGCCGCCCTGGCGGGACATGCTCTAGCGTCTTTGCCTGGACAGACAGGCCGTGCTAGAGGCCCCGGCCTTTCGCTGCATTGCAGCACCCGCGGAGCGCCCTGATGGGTCATGACCAGCAGCACCCGCCGGCTACCAAGCCGGATGGGGATCGCTTCGGGCTCGAAGAGCCGGCCGGCAACGGCCATTCCACGCAGAGCTACGCCGCGTTGGCACTCGGGGCGCTCGGCGTCGTCTATGGCGATATCGGCACCAGCCCGCTCTACGCGTTGCGCGAAACGATCCTGGCCGCGACTGGCGCGGCCTCCGGTGGACATGGCGGCGGCGCCGAAGTCGTCCTGAGCGGCCCGCTGCCGCGCGCGGCGGTGATCGGCGTGCTCTCGCTGATCCTGTGGTCGCTCGTTGTCGTAGTGACGCTGAAATACGTCGTGCTGCTGCTACGGGCCGACAACAACGGCGAAGGCGGCACGCTGACGCTGGTCGCGTTGGCGCAGCGCGCGCTCGGGCGCACGCGCGGTGGCATCGTGCTCTTTCTTGGCATGGCCGGCGCGGCGCTGTTCTATGGCGACGCGGTGATCACGCCGGCGATCTCGGTGCTCTCGGCGGTCGAGGGCCTGAAGCTGGTGACGCCGGTGCTCGACGACTACGTCATCACCATCGCCTCGGTGATCCTGATCGCGCTGTTCCTGGTGCAGAGCCGCGGCACCGGCAAGGTCGCCAATTTCTTCGGCCCGATCATGACGATCTGGTTCCTGACGCTGGCGGGCCTTGGCATCTACCATATCGCCGACGATCTCGGCGTCTTCGCCTCGATCAACCCCTACTACGGCATCCGCTTCTTCTTCGATCACCCGCATCTGTCGCTTGCGGTGCTCGGCAGCGTCTGTCTCGCGGTGACCGGGGCCGAGGCGCTCTATGCCGATATGGGCCATTTCGGCCGCGGGCCGATCCGCAGCGCCTGGATCTTCCTGGTCTTTCCGGCGCTCTGGCTCAACTATCTCGGTCAGGGCGCGCTGATCCTCGCCGACCCGACCGCGATCGACAATCCGTTCTACAAGCTCGCGCCGCCGGCGCTGATCCTGCCGCTGGTGATCATGGCGACGCTCGCGACCATCATCGCCAGCCAGGCGGTGATCACCGGGGCCTATTCGCTGACGCGCCAGGCGATCCAGCTCGGCCTCTTGCCGCGCCTCGAGATCCGCCACACCTCCGAGCACACTTCGGGCCAGATCTACATCCCGCGCATCAACGTCTTGCTGCTGTTCACGGTGCTGCTGCTGGTCTGGACCTTCAAGACCTCGTCCAACCTGTCGCATGCCTACGGCATCTCGGTGTTCGGGGCGATGCTGGTCGATTCGCTGCTCGCCTTCATTGTGATCTGGAAGGGCTGGCGCTGGGGCGTGGCGACCGCGGCTGCGGTGATCCTGCCTTTCCTCGTCATCGACGTCGCCTTCTTCTCGGCGAACCTGCTGAAGCTGCTCAGCGGCGGCTATGTGCCGGTGCTGTTCGCCTTCGCTCTAATCCTGTTGATGTGGACCTGGGTGCGCGGCACCAAGATCCTGTTCGACAAGACCCGCAAGACCGACGTGCCGCTGCTCGAGCTGGTCGGCATGTTGACCAAGAGTCCGCCCTACCGGGTCAAGGGCATGGCGGTGTTCCTGACCAGCGACCCGGAGACGGCGCCGGCCTCGCTGCTGCATAACCTCAAGCACAACAAGGTGCTGCACGAGCGCAACGTCATCCTGACCGTGCGCTCGGCCGATACGCCGCGCGTCGCCGAAAGCGAGCGCGTCAGGCTCTCGCGCATCACCGACGATTTCTGGCGCGTCGAGATGGTCTACGGCTATATGGAGAGCCCGAACGTGCCGAAGGGGCTGGCCATCCTGCGCAAGCAGGGCTTCAAGTTCGACATCATGTCGACCTCGTTCTTCCTGTCGCGCCGCTCGATCAAGCCCTCGCCGCAATCAGGCATGCCGATCTGGCAGGACAATCTCTATATCGGCCTGACCAAAAGCGCGACCGACGCCACCAACTTCTTCCAGATCCCGACCGGCCGCGTCGTCGAGGTCGGCACGCAGGTCACGGTCTGACGCGTCAGCTCTTGCGCTGCGCGGTGAACTCAGCCGCCGCGCGCAGCAGCGCCGCTTCCGGCCCGAAACCGGCGAGCGCCGCGATCGCCGCCTCGCTCAGCCGGTCGCGCTCGCGCTTGGCCGCGTCGAGCCCGAGCGCGGTGACGAGCGTCGCCTTGCCCTTGGCGTCGTCCTTGGCGGTCGCCTTGCCCATCTGCTCCGGGCTCGCCTCGATGTCGAGGATGTCGTCGGCGACCTGGAAGGCGGCGCCGAGCGCCTTGCCGTAGCGCTCCAGCGCCGCCATCCGCTGGGGATCAGCCTGGCCGAGGCGGGCGCCGATCAGAACGCTGCCGGCGAGCAGTGCGCCGGTCTTCATCGCCTGCATCCGGCGGATATCTGCCTCGCCGAGCTTGGCCGGCGCTCCGTCCCCGCCAAAGCGCCCTTCAGCGGCGAGATCGAGCATCTGGCCGCCGACCATGCCGCCGAGGCCGAGCGCGCGGGAAAACAGCAGGATGATCGCGGCGCGGGTTTCTCCGTCCGGATGGGTCTTCGGGTCGGCGATCACATCGAAAGCGAGGGTCAGCAGGCCGTCGCCGGCCAGGATCGCGGTCGCCTCGTCATAGGCCTTGTGCACGGTCGGACGGCCGCGGCGGGTGTCGTCGTCATCCATGGCCGGCAGGTCGTCATGGACCAGCGAATAGCAGTGGGCGAGCTCGACGGCGGCGCCAGCGCGGAGCGCCTGCTCGGGCGGCACACCGAAGAGCCGGGCGGCCTCGACGACGAGGAAGGGGCGCAGCCGCTTGCCGCCGGCGAGCGCGCCATGGCGCATGGCCGCGAGCAGCCGGGCAGGGCGATGGATCTCGCCGGCCTCGGACTTGTCCTGCAGCAGGGTATCGAGCAGGGCTTCGATCGCTTCTGCCGTCTGCGACAGCGCGCTGGCCAGAGCCGCGGCGGGGGCGGTCCGTTCGACGGAACTCATCAATCGTCTCTCGCGTTGGCTGGCCGAAACTTGGCGCGGGGCTTGCCGGAGGCGGCCGTAATCGTCAAGCGTGGGGGCATGACGCAGATGGCAGACAATCCAGCTCCACGACGCGGGAGCCTCGTGGGACGGATCGTCCGTGCGTTGACCCGGCTGGTGCTGGCGCTGGCCGTCGTCTTCGTCGCGCTGCTGTTGCTCTATCGCTTCGTGCCGGCACCTTCGACGCTGATGCTGGGCCGCTGGGCGACTTTCCGCACGGTGGAGCGCGACTGGGTGCCGCTCTCGCAGATCTCGCCGCATCTGATCCGGGCCGTGATCGCCTCGGAGGACCAGCGCTTCTGCTCGCATAACGGCGTCGACTGGGGCGAGCTCAACGCCGTGCTGCAGGACGAGGACGGGCCGAGCCGCGGCGCTTCGACGCTGACCATGCAGACCGCCAAGAACCTCTTCCTCTGGCCGAGCCGCTCCTATCTGCGCAAGGGGCTGGAATTGCCGATGGCGCTGGCGATCGACCTCGCCTGGCCGAAGCGGCGGGTGATCGAGGTCTATCTCAACATCGCCGAATGGGGCGACGGCGTCTTCGGGGCGGAGGCGGCGGCCCAGCGCCATTTCGGCAAGCCGGCCGCGCGCTTGACGCCAGCGGAGGCGGCAAGGCTCGCCGGGGCGCTGCCGAACCCGATCCTGCGCAATCCCTCGCGGCCGAGCCGGGCCTTGCAGGCCGCCGCTGGACGGGTCCAGCGGCGGATGACCCAGCTCGGCCCTTTGGGTAATTGTGCGCTGCCGACGGCTGCGGCGGCGCAGACACCACTTTTTCCGCAGCATGGTCTAGCCAGAGCGCGCGCGAGCGTGTAAAGGCCAGCCCTCATCACGAATGTGACGTCGTCGCGACAGTGGTGCGGGTGAAATGCCCCGCCTCGCGCGAAGGCATGATGGAGAGTACCGATGGCCGTTCCGAAGAGAAAGACTTCGCCGTCGAAGCGCGGCATGCGCCGCTCGGCCGACGCGCTGAAGCAGCCCACCTATATCGAAGACAAGAACTCGGGCGAGCTGCGCCGTCCGCACCATATCGACCTGAAGTCCGGCATGTATCGCGGCCGTCAGGTGCTGAAGGCCAAGACCGAGGCCTGACATGGCGAGGCCCTGCGGGGCCTGGTCTTTCGAGATCGAAGAGCGCCGGCCGAAAGGCCGGCCTTTTTGCGTTTGAGCGCTCAGGCCGAGCGCAGGAGCCGGCGCGGCAGGCGGCGCTCCGCGAGCCCTTCATAATAGCGGCGGGCGCCGATGAACGGCGTCTCGCGGTCGCGGCCGGCAAAAGGGCCGATCCCGGCCTGGCTCGCGGCGAGCTGGACGAGGAAGGCGGCGGGGACGCGCGGCGTGCGCTCTTCCCCGTCGGTGAAGGCGGCTTCAGCCGGCGATTTCGCCTCGATCATCGTACCGCTCCGAAAAACCAGGGGTTTCGAGCGCAGTCGCAGCAATCGGCGTGCCGATCTTAACCGTTCATTCACGCAAGTATACGCATCGTTTCGGGACAGTTCCTTGCCATCCGTCTCCAGAACGGGACGGTTCCCTACTCTGTCGTCCGAGGCAGCCGCACCATGTCTGCGCCGTCCCTGTTCGGTTCCCGCGACGAGAGGATCGTCGAGCCGCGCAGCCTGCTCTCCTCGATCGGCGAAGTCGCCTATCGCTGGGACATCGGTAGCGACACGCTGAGCTGGGGGCCGAATGCGGCGGAGGTGCTGGGGCCGGTGCCGGCCGCGGTGCTGCAGCGGGGCCTCTCCTTCGCCGGGCTGGTCGAGCCCGGCAGCGGGCGCAGCCGCTACGACGCGATCTTCTCCTCGGGCGGGCATGATTTCGGCGACGGTGCGGTTTATCGCACGCGTTATGCCGCCGACCTCGCCGGTCGCAAGATGTGGATCGAGGATGCCGGGCGCTGGTTCGCTGGCCTCGACGGCCGCCCGGCGCGAGCGCGCGGTGTGCTCAGGCTGGAGCGCGCGGTACGTCCGGAAGAGCTCGCGACGACCGACACCGATCTCTGCGACCGCAACATGCTGGTCGAGCGCGTCGACGAGGCCCTGGCCGAGCATCTGCCGGCGGAGCGATCCGTGGTCGTGTTGATCGCGGCGATCGGCGAGCTGTCGCGCCTCAACGGCGATTTCGGCCATGAGGGCACCGAAGAGATCATCGAAGAGGTTCGCCAGCGCCTGCATTCGGTGATGCGCCGGCGCGACCAGCT